>Ga0102588_1000080_pt1 | contig 204156 bp, 163 predicted proteins | sample AraplaMF_Col_mMS_FD_76854 | JGI IMG/M metagenome (GOLD analysis project Ga0102588, IMG submission 76854) | Arabidopsis root microbial communities from the University of North Carolina, USA - plate scrape MF_Col_mMS (SPADES assembly) (version 2) | ecosystem: Host-associated > Plants > Roots >... | reverse complement strand
GCGAATGGGTGCTCGCCGCAAGCACCCTTCGCGCGCCAGCGCGCTTCCCACGAGTAGTGGTTTCTCCGCTCGCGCCTACCGCGATGTGGTGCCTTTCAGCTCCGCCGGACACCACGGCGCATCGAGCACCCGCTGCCGATCCGCCGCCACGCGTCGCGCGATCGCGTCGAGCACGTCGGTGAAGGCCGGATCGCCACGCAGCGTGGCGAACAGTGGCGACACGCGGAGATACGCGGCATCCCGCCAGCCCTTGTCGACGGCGTCGGACAACGCGTCGATCGCGCCGGCCCTGTCGGACGCGGCGATCAACAGCAGGGCCAGCTCCAGGCGGCTCGATGCCCAGGGATCGTCGCGCAGCGACATGCGCGTCATGCGAATGCGCTCGTTCAACCAGCCCTGATCCACCGGTGTCGCGCCGTACAGCGCGGCCAGCGTGGTGGGCAACGACGCATCGGGCCGTACCGCCTTCGCCTCGGCGAACGCGCGCGCGGCTTCCGCGCGGTTACCTCGCAGCAGCGCGATCTCACCGTCCAGCTGCGCAAGTTCCGCCCGCGTGGTGCCACGCGCACGGGCTTCGTCGATGGCGCGACGCGCCTCGTCCACCCGCCCGTGCGAAAACAGGAACGCCGGCCAGCCGATGTTGCCGAAGACGTTGTCGGGCGACAGGTCGAAGACATGTCGATAACGTGCCTCGGCCTGTGCCGGAAAGCCGAGCAGCTCGTACTCGCGCGCGACCTGCACCTCGCGAAACCGCACGCGCGCCGGATCGCCACGCATGTCGAGGTTCGCGTGCAACGCGTCGGCGAGTCTGCCCTGCTCCTGATACAGGTAAGCCGCCGACGCGCGGCTGGCGTCGTCGCCCGGATCGAGGCGCACGGCGCGTTCGTACCCGTTGATCGCACCGGTGATATCGCCGAGGCAATCGCGCGCATAGGCCAGCGTCGCCCACGCGGCGGCGCTCTCGGCATGCGCGGACACCGCGCGCGTGGCGAGCCTCAGCGCGTCTCGCGCATCGGCCGCGCCGGTGTTGTAGAGGCACGTCCGGGCGGAGCGGGTACGGCTCGCACCCGTAAGCGCATCGATGTCGTCCGGTGCATCGCGAAGCGCGCGGTCGTAGAGCGCCAGCGCGCGCTCGTTGTTCTCGCGCTGGCCCATCGACGCGTACCAGTGCGCACGATCGATCAGCTCGCGCTGCGCACTGGGCGCCGGACGCTGGTCGTGGCCGAGAAAGCCCACGCCCACCGCTGTCGCGCCGAGCACGCATACAGCGGCAAGGGCGGGCCACAGATGGCGCGGCCGTCGCTCGTCGACGCCAAGCGGCACGGGCGGCGCTCCGAGCTGGTAACCACGAGAGCGCACGGTGCGAACGTAACGTGGCTGGCGCGCGTCGTCGCCGAGCGACTGACGCAGCAAACGCACCCGCTGGGTGACGGTTTCCTCGTTGACGACGGCTGGCGCCCATACCGCGTCCATGAGCTCGTCGAAGCTGACGACGCTGTCCGCTCGTTCGAGCAGGCAGGCGAGCAGACGGAAACTGAGGCCCGTGACGTCGAGCGGCCGACCGTCCCGCTCGACCCGCTGGCGCGCCAGATCGATCGTGAGGTCGAGCAGACGGTAGCGGGTCGACTCCATGGGCGAATCAGCCGCCGGCGGGAAGCAGCAGCAGAAGGGCGATGCCGAGCACGATGCGGTAGACGGCGAACGCGGTGAAACGATGCGAGCGGATGTAACCGAGCAGCCACTTCACCGAGATGAAGGCGACGATCGTGGAAACGACGAAAGCGATGCCGAGGCCGCTCCAGTCCTCACCCGCCGCGCCGCCATGGGTGAACGTCTTCAACAGCTCGTAGCCGGTGGCGGCATACATGGTGGGAATGCCCACGAGGAACGCGAACTCCGTCGCGGCGGCGCGGTTGTTCGTGCCAGCCAGCAGGGCGACGAAGATCGTCGCCGCCGAGCGCGAGGTGCCGGGGAAGATACCGGCGACGATCTGCGCGAGGCCGACGAGAATGGCTACCTTCCAGGTGATCGCGGCACGTTCGGGACGCTTCTCGGCGACTTTCTCCGCCACCACCATCCAGATGCCGCCGATGATCAGCGCCCATGCGATCGGTGTGACCGTCTCGGGCAATTTGAAGCCGAGTTTGGCGACCACGAGGCCGAGCACGGCGGTGATGAGGAACGCGACCGTCAGCTTCGCGAGGTAATCGCGCGTCTCGGGCCGCCGCCAGTTGATCACGAAGCTCCAGAGCGTTCGCCAGTAGATGAACGTGACGGCGAGGATCGCGCCCGCCTGAATCGCGATGTTGAAAAGGTCGGAGCGCGCGCCAAGCCAGCGTTCGGCGATGAGCAGGTGCCCGGTGCTGGAGATGGGCAGGAACTCGGTGATCCCTTCGACGATGCCGAGGAGGATGGCGCTGAGCAGATCGTTCACGTGGCGGGGATTCCAGTGGGGGACGACGGCATAGCTTAGCCGCTGCGCACCCTGCGCCGTCACGCCGTGCGCACGGAGGGCGCTGATAAGGTCGCAAGACGTGACGGAGCGCGCACGCGAGCGCCCGATTCGCAAGAACTTCCCATACGGACCTGCCATGGCGTATCCCCATCCGTCGCCGGGCCGCCGATGCCGTGGCCTGCGCGGCATCGTCGTCGTCACCGCGCTTCTGCTCGGTGCCTGTGCGCCACCCGTGCGTCCGCCCGCCTTCGTGCCGCGCGACGAGGTGCCGCTCGCCGGCCTTCCCGGCGGAAAGGCCGGCTGGCCACCCGGCGAGTGGTGGCGGGCGTGGGCCGACCCCCAGCTGAACCGTATCGTCGATCTCGCCATGCGCGGCTCGCCCGACATGGAGCAGGCCGAAGCGCGCTACCGCGCGGCCCTGCGTGCGGTCGACAGCGCCCGTGCCGATCTCAATCCCCAGGTGCGGGGCGCCATAAACGGGGGTCACGGCTACAGCGACGTCAAGGTACGTGGCGAGGCGCCCGGTGCCGCCGGAAGCGCGCAGGGTTTCCAGCTCGATCCCGGCAACAGCTGGAGCAACAGCGGCGTCGCGGGTGTGCTGGCCACGTGGGACCTCGACCTCTGGGGCAAGCAGAAGGACGCCGTGGCCGCCGCCGTGGGGCAGGCGCGCGCGGCGGAAGCGGAGCGCGCGTCCGCCGCCGCATCGTTGCAGTTCAACGTCGTCAACACGTACTACGACTGGCAGGCGCAGCAAGCGCGCCTCGCGATCGCGCGGCATGCGGCCGACAGCGCCGCGCACTATCGCGAACTGGTGGCGCTGCGCGTGCGCGGCGGTCTGGACGATCCCACCACGCTCGATCAGGCCGACGGCCGGCTCGCACAGTCGCGCCTGTCGGTCGCGCAGCTCGAAGGCAGCGCGCGGCTCGATGTCGTGCAGCTCGCGGCGCTTGCCGGCGTCTCGCCCGACGCGCTCGGCACGCTGGCGCCTTCGCCATTACCTGTCGCCGATGCCAGCCTGCCCGCCGACGCGCGGCTGGGTCTGCTGGCCCGACGACCGGACATCGCCGCCGCGCGCTGGCAGATCGAAGCGTCGGCGAAGAACATCGATCAGGCGCGCAAGGCGTATTACCCGGACGTGAGCCTCACCGGCCTCGGCGCGTTCCTGCGCACGTATCCCGACCTGGGCTCCGGCACGCGCACCGACCTCGCGCTCGGCAATGTCGGCGCCTCCGTGCAGCTGCCGATCTTCAGTGGCGGTCGCCTGCGTGCGCAGTACGAAGGCGCGCAGGCGCAGCTCGATACGGCCATCGCCGGATACGACGCCGCGGTGGTGCAGGCCGCCGGGCAAGTGGCGCAAGGCGTCGCGACCCTGCAGACACTGGCGGACCAGCGCTCGCAGGTCGACCGCCAGTTCGACGCCAGTGCCGCGCAGAAAGCGAAGGCCGCCGACCGCCGCGCGAAGGGCCTGATCGACGACCGCACCTGGCTCGACGCCGACATGCAGCTCGACCAGCAGCGCGATGCGCGCGTGCAACTCGCCAGCCGCACTCTCTCCGCGAATCTCTCCCTGATCCATGCGCTCGGCGGCGGGTATCACGCCGACGGGCTGCCCGACCTTCCGGCCGCGAACGACGGCAAGGATTCCACGCGATGACACCCAGCAACGACGATACGCGCGAGCCCGGCGAAGGGTCCGACGCACCGCAGCCCTATAAGTATCGCTACAAGTATCTGCACAAGTACGGCGACGACGGCGGGCAGGGCGCGCGCGATGGCGATCCCCGCGATGACGAAAAGGATGACGACGACGAGGATGCGGTGAAAAAGGACGGCGACAAGGCGAAGGACAAGGACGAAGACAAGACGAAGGACGAAAAGGACGACCCGAAAGCGAAACGCCGGAAGATCATCATCCTCTCAAGCATCGCGGCGGTGTTCATCCTCGCGGGCCTCGCATGGCTGCTGCTGTACATCTTCGTGTTCTCGCAACGCGAAACCACCGACGATGCCTACATCAAGGGCGACATGGTCACCATCTCGTCGCGCGTGGCGGGCACCGTGGTGGAGGTGGCCGTCGAAGAAACCGACCGCGTGCACGCGGGCCAGGTGCTGATCAGGCTCGACCCCGTGGATGCCCGCGTTGGCCTGATGAATGCCGAAGGCCAGCTGGCGCAGGCGGTACGTGAGGCCCAGGCCCGCATGCAGCAGGCCAACCAGGCCGACGCCGCGATCCCCCAGCGGCGCGCGCAGTACGAGCAGGCGCGCGACGAATACAACCGCCGCCATCCGCTGCTCGAGCGACGCGCCGTATCCGCCGAGGAAGTGGACACCGGCAAGCGCCAGATGCAGCAGGCGCTGGCCGCGTTGCAGGCGGCGCAACGCGAGGCAGCGGCGGCGCACGCGCAGGTCGACGGCACGACCATCGAGGATTTCCCGGCAGTGGTCCAGGCGCGTGCACAGTTCCGCAACGCGTGGGTGAACAGCGGTCGCGACGCCATCGTCTCGCCGATCGAAGGCTACGCCGCGCGGCGTCAGGTGCAGGTCGGTCAGCGTGTCCAGCCCGGGCAGGACCTGCTGACCGTGGTGCCGTTGTCCGATCTATGGGTAGACGCGAACTTCAAGGAGACGCAGCTCGAGAACATCCGCATCGGCCAGCCGGTGAAGATCAGCACCGACATGTATTCCGATGTCGATTATCACGGCAAGGTCGTCGGGCTCAACGCCGGCACCGGCAGCGCGTTCTCGCTATTGCCCGCGGAAAACGCCACGGGCAACTGGATCAAGGTGGTGCAGCGCCTGCCGGTTCGCATCGCGATCGACGCGGAAGACCTGCGGCGGCATCCGCTTCGTGTCGGGCTCTCGACCGACGTCAACGTCGATACGCACGACCGCGACGGCAAGGTGCTTGCCGAGACGCCCCGGACGAAACCGCTTGCCGTCACCAACGTCTACGAACAGGAGATGGCGCGCGCCGACGAACGGGCGATGGAGATCATCCGCGCGAACACCGTCGACGACACGCCCGCACCGGTCCCCGCGAAACGCGGCGCCTGACCGATGGCGAAAGCGGAACAGGCGCAGGCCCGGCCACCGCTGAAAGGCGGGGCCCTGGCGTTGCTCACCGCGGGCGTCGCGCTGGCGACCTTCATGGAGGTGCTCGACATCTCCATCGTCAACGTCTCGGTGCGCACCATCGCGGGCAACCTCGGCGTCAGCAGCAACGAAGGCACGATGGCCATCAGCGCGTACTCGATGGCGAGTGCCGTGATGCAGCCACTGACCGGCTGGATCGCACGACGCTTCGGCGAGGTGCGGACCTTCGGTATCTCCGTGCTGCTCTTCGTCGTTTTTTCGGCGATGTGCGGCCTGGCGCAGAGCATGCCGATGCTGATCGTGTTCCGCCTGCTGCAGGGCGCGGTGTCCGGGCCGATGGTGCCGCTGTCGCAGACGCTGCTGCTGAACAACTATCCGGTGGCCAAGCGACCGATCGCGCTGGCGCTCTGGGCGATGACGGTGGTGGTGGCGCCGGTCTTCGGACCGATCCTCGGCGGATGGATCACCGACAATTACCACTGGTCGTGGATCTTCTTCATCAATATTCCCGTCGGCCTCTTCGCGCTCGTGATCACCTATGCGCTGCTGCGAGATCGCGAGTCGAAAACCGCGAAGCTGCCGATCGATGCCGTGGGCCTGTTTCTCCTCGCAGTGGGTGTCGGATGCCTGCAGTTCATGCTGGACAACGGCAACGATGACGACTGGTTCTCGTCCACCAACATCGTGATCCTCGCGATCGTCTCCGTGGTATGCCTGACGTTCCTCGTCGCGTGGGAATTGATGCACAAGCACCCCGTCGTCGAGTTGCGGCTGCTCACCAAGCGGAACTTCTTCGTCGGTGTGCTCTGCCTCTCACTGGGTATGTTCGCGTTCTTCGGCGGCACGGTCGTGATGCCAATGTGGGTGCAGGAGGTCCTCGGCTACACCGCGACCTGGGCCGGCTTCGTCGTGGCGCCAATCGGCCTGCTCGCGATCGTCATGTCACCGCTCGTAGGTGCGTTCCAGAGCAAGTTCGACCTGCGCCTGCTCAACACGGTGGGCTTCGCGATCTTCGCCGCGGCGTCGTTCTACATGTCGACGCTCAGCACCAACGCGCCTTATGGCGAACTGGCGCTGCCGCGACTGTGTATGGGCGCGGGCGTGGCGCTGTTCTTCGTGCCCGTGAACCAGATCATCCTATCGGGATTGCGCGACGATCAGGTCGCCAGCGCGTCGGGCCTGTCGAATTTCTTTCGTACGCTGGCCGGAAGCATCGCGACGGCCGTAAGCACCACGATGTATTCGCATCGCACCACGTACCACCACGCCGTGCTGTCGGAGAACGTTACGGAAGGCGGCCGCGCGACGACCGAGTATCTCGACCGGTTGCAGACGTTCGGTGCGCAGGGACCCACGGCGAATGCGGCGCTCAATCGCATCGTCGACATGCAGGCCGCCACCCTCGCCGTCAACGACGTCTTCTGGGTGTTCGGCCTGATGTTCGGCATCGCGATGATCGCGGTGTGGTTCGCCAAACCGCCGTTCGCGCCGGGCGGTACGGGTGGGCACTGAGGCGAGCGCCGTTTCGCCGATACGATCGGCTCCCACCCCTCTGGTAGGAAGGCTGCTACTGGAAGCGTGGGAGCCGATCGTATCGGCGATCCCGCGACAGCGGGCCTGGGACCGGTGTAGCCGCGTCGTCAGGATGCCGCCGAAAAATCCAGTGTCTCGGTCAGATCCCCCGGTGCCGGCCCACCGGCCGCCACCATCGCATCCTCACGCATCTTCAGGCCCGGCAGCTTGTCCAGACCGAACCGCCGCGTGACGAAACGCGCGATGGAGCCCGTGTCGTAGATCGTGTGCTCCACATGCCCCTTCTTCGCGAACGGCGAAATCACGAGCGCGGGAATGCGCGTGCCTGGGCCCCAACGATCGCCCTTCGGTGGCGCCACGTGATCCCACCAGCCGCCGTTCTCGTCGAACGTGACGACGACGAGCATGTTCTTCCACTGCGGGCTCTTCTGCAGCGCATGCACGATGTTCGCGATGTGGCGATCGCCAGCCTCGACGTCGGAGTAACCGGCGTGCATGTTGAGATCGCCCTGCGGCTTGTAGAACGTCACCGCCGGCAGCTTGCCCGCCGCGACATCGGCAAGGAAATGATTCGTCTTCGGTGTTTCGCCGAGTCCGCCATCGCGCAGGTGCGCCTTGCGCGCGTCGGTGCCGGGAGCCAGCGACACGAAGTAGTTCAGCGGCTGATGGTGCGGCTGGAAGTTCGGCGTCTGCGGAAAGCTGCCATCGTCGCCGTCACCCTTGCCGTTGAGCGCCGCCTGGAACGCGCCGCCGTACCATGCCCAGTCGATATCCTTCGCCGAGAGCATGTCGCCGATGTGCTTGTGGGTCTGCGCGACCAGCGTGTTCGGACTCGTCGCGTCGGCGAGCAGCGGATTCTTGCGGTCGACGTTGAAGCCGGGCGAGTAGGGCGGCCCGATCGTATTGACGGCGTAGAAGTCGGGCGTGAGCGTGTTGTGGTGCGCGAACTTCGGCTTGCCGTCCATCGCGCTCTTCGGGGAATCCTCCGCCATTTTCAGGCGGAAATCCGTGGCCTTGCCGCTTTCCGTCACCGCGATGTTGAACTGCGCCGGGCTCTTGTCGGCGTCCGGGTAGAACGGCGGCTGTGCCGCGACGAGATACTGGTGGTTGAGGAACGAGCCACCGAAAGCGCCCATGAAGAAGTTGTCGCACAGCGTGAACTGCTCGGCGAGGCGCCAGATACGCAGGTGCACGGGCGCGCTGGCGTAGTGGCCCATGGTGAGGGCGCCGTTGTCGCCCCAGGCCACGAAGCCGTCGTTCTTGCCGCCGTTGATCTGCAGCTGGTTGTTGTAGAACGCGTGCACCAGATCGCGCGTCACCACGCCGTGCGGCAGCGGGGTACCGTCACCGGTATGCAGCGCCCATGGCGCGTTGGGCAGGCCGGCGATGTCTTTTTCGCCGATCTTGTAGGTCTTGTGATCGACGACCTGCTCGTGCGGCACGAGTCCGCCCCAGATGGGCGGCAAGGTCTTCAGCGGCGTACCGTCGCGGTCGCGCTGCACGAGACGTTCCGCGGGCACGGCGCTCAGCGGCTGCTGCAATCCCGGGAAATCGCCGAAGAGATTGTTGAAGCTGCGGTTCTCCGCGTAGATCACCACGACGTTGTGGATGTGCTTCGCGAGCAGGGCATCGAGGGCCTTGCCGGTCGGCGCGGGCGTCGTCCGCTTACCGTCCGCGGCCGAGGCGGCCTCCATGCCACCCAGCGCCAGGAGCGCGCCGGTCGTGGCCATGCCTCCGAGAAGGCGGCGGCGCCCTTCGTCGGGCGTGTCGTCGTCGTGTCTGCTGGTCATGTTTCAATCCAATCCGGTGATGCTCCGCACCCTACCTGTGGGAAGCGCGCTGGCGCGCGAACGCTACGGAGCGATGACAATGGTCTGCGACAACGGCGAAACGCCGCGCTCGTCGAAAGCCTCGATGGCCACGACGTAGCGAACACCCTTGTTCAGGGAACGAAGCGTAAACGATGTCGGCTGGTCCGCAAAACGCTGATACGTCGAATGCAGGCGATCCGCCGCCAGGCCCCAGCGCACGTTGTAGCCCACCGCGCCGGTCACGGGAGTCCATGAGATCGTCGCTTCGCGCGCGTCGGTGCCGCGCCTCGCCGTGACGCCGGTGGGCGCGGCGGGCGTCGGACCTTCCGCGTTTCCGAATATCCGCAGGTCGGAGATCGCAAGATGCTTCGCACCGACATGCTTGTGCACGTAGCGGACGTAGCGCAACGTTGTGGGTTGTTTCAGTTCGATGTACGCATTGGGATGGTCGCGCGACTCATTGGAGAGGTCGGCGAGCACTGACCAGTGTTTGCCATCGAGCGACCCCTGAAGAACGAACTGCGTGACGATATCGGGCGCGTCGCCATAGCGATCCGATCGGTAGTCGGCGTAGTTCACCTGCACGGCGCGCACCGATGGCGTGCCGCGGAGGTCGACCGTCAACGTCTGGCCGGCCGCGTTGTCGCGAGCGACCCAGAACGAGCGCGGGTTCTCGTCGGTGACGGTGGATGCGGCATGATCGGGCAACGACGATGAGGCGGTGACCGGTTTGCGGTACGACAGCAGCATCCATCCGGTGAACGTGCTCTCTCCGTCGCGCAGCCTGCGATCCGGCATGCGCTGCGGGAAGTCGCCGAATCGCGTGTCGATCCACATCTGGCCGTCGTCGTGCCAGCCAGCCGGGAAGAGGTCGATACGGCGTTCGAATGTCCAGTTCGCGCCGAGCCACGCCGTGCCGGCGTTCCAGGCGTTGCCATGCGCGTCTTCGAACGTGGAGCCGTGGCCCGCACCGGTGACGAAGCCGCCCGGCTTGTAACCGACCGGGTTGTACGGCGCGTATTCGAACGGACCGAGCGGCCCCTTGCCGACATAGACGCCCGTCGCATACACGTTGTATTCGGTGCCCGGCGCGCCGTACTGGAAGTAGTAGCGACCCGCGTGTTCGTTCATCCACGAGCCTTCCATATAGGCCGGCCTGTCGCCCATGGTGTGATCGGGGCCGAAGCGTTCCCATCCATGGTTCGCCGGATCCATGCGGATGAACGCCTGCGGCGTCGACGCGAAGGCGAGGCGCTTGCCTTCTCCCTCCGTCGAGTCGAGCCGCAGATCGAGCTGCGCGCCGTAGAGCGGATACCTGTCGGACGATCCCCAGTACAGATACACCTTGCCGTCGATGTCCTGGAACAGACCCGGGTCCCACGGCCCCGGCGGCAACGAGCCGCTTGCCACGCGTGTGCCCGTTTCATCGTACTGCGTCGCACCCGGCACCGGCGGCAGCAGACGTGTCCAGAATTGCCAGCGCCCGCTCGCCGGGTCGGTGGAATACATGAGCGGCCGCGGCGAAAACGCCGACTGCATGAGAAACAACTTGCCATCGGCCACGAGCGTCGCCGGTGCCACCTCGCTGTCGAACGGCCAGTGGTCCGGCTTCACGAAGCGCCAGTTCACCAGATCCTTCGATGTCCAATACCCGTCGGCCAGCGTCTGGAACAGGTAATACGCATCGCCGAACCGCACGATCGCCGGATCGGCGCCCGTGCGATACGAGATCCCCTCGTTCATCTGCTCGAAGTTGTAGCGGTAATCGATGTCGATAGGGTTGGCATACGTGCGCTGCGCCGCGCGCGTCGGCTCAGCCAGATACGCGAAGCCGACGGTGAGAGCGGCGATCAGCAGGGAGCGACACATCGGACTTTTCCCAAGACGGACAGGAAGCGATTGTGCAGGCGTAACGTGCGTTACGCCGTGGCTCGCTTCCGAGCGACCTTCGATTGAAGTCTCGCCTGCGCCAGTGCATGATCCTCGCTCACAGGGGGTCCAGCCGTCGGCTGTACCAGTGTCATGGAGGGCATCCGGGCGACATGCGACGCCGTCCCGTGACATGCAGGTCACCCGCCTCACGACGAGGCGGCATTGCAGGTACGTAAGGGGATAACGATGATTCGCTGGAAAATGGCCCTATTGGGCGGATGTCTCGTGCTCGGCGGTTGCGCTGGACCGGTGGTGCTGAACTATGCGCCCAGTTCCACCATGACCGTCAAGGGCGCGGAAAAGGTCGGGAGCTTCAGCTATGCGCCGGCCGCGGGCGGCAAGGTCAAGCCGAACCAGGTCCGGAATACCGCCGTAGGCAACATCTACTTCGAAAAGCCGATTCACGAATACTTCGAGAAGGCGGTGCTTGTCGAGTCCCGATTCGTCGGTATCGACGTGAGCGGCTCCGGGCCACTCGTCCATGGGACGATCAACGAGTTCCTCATCGACGATCTTGGGTACAGCGTCGACTGGACTCTCAACGTGACCTACATCGTTGACGGCACAAACGGAAAGGCATGCTTCGAGTCTCAGAAGAAGCTCGCCCGAAACACGAACAAGTTCGCGAATATCTTCGGGACACTCAACGAGATCGTTAAGGACAATATCGAGCTCCTGTTCAAGGACCCTGCCTTCGCGTCGTGCATCTCCAAGGACAGCGCTTCCCTAGCCGGCACCGGTTCCGCAGGCCCCGAGGTTCAGACGGTCCCCGACCACGCGGTGCCGCAGCCCGCGACGGCCTCAGCCGCTCCGGCTCCCGCCGCCGCCCATTCAGACGGAGGCGAAGTCACGGCTCCGCCCAGCCCGGCCGCCCCGCCGGCTCAAGGCCGGCCGCTGAGTTACATACGCCTGCGCTGAAGGGCCAGCGTCGCCCAGGTGGGAGATGATCCTGGGGCATACCCCCGCTCAAATGCACCAGCGTGGTGCATTTGAGCGCGGTTCGGTGGACAGGCTTATGATGCCGAAGCTCCAGCGGCGCCAGACGATCCGGGAGGATTCGCCTGGCATGCCGCTTGCATTTTCCGGTAGCCCCAATCCCCTTACTTCGAGGTTTGTATGTCCGCCGTCTCCAAAGTGCTGAACCTGATCAAGGACGAGGAAATCGAGTTCGTCGACCTGCGCTTCGCCGACATCCTCGGCAAGCACCACCACGTGACGTTCCCGCACCATGCCATCGACGAGAGCACCTTCGAAGACGGCAAGATGTTCGACGGTTCGTCCATCGCGGGCTGGAAGGGCATCAACGAGTCGGACATGGTCCTCATGCCGGACCCGGAAACGGCGCACCTCGATCCGTTCAGCGCTCACAAGCAGCTGATCATGCATTGCGACGTGCTCGAGCCGAGCACCATGCAGGCCTATGGCCGCGATCCGCGTTCCATCGCGAAGCGCGCCGAGGCGTTCCTGAAGTCCACCGGTATCGCCGACACGGCGTTCTTCGGTCCGGAGCCCGAGTTCTTCATCTTCGACTCGATCCGCTGGCAGAACGACATGGGCCGCGTGTTCTACGAGATCAACTCGGAAGAAGCCGCCTGGGCCTCGCGTTACAAGTACGACGGCACCAACACCGGCCACCGTCCGGGCGTGAAGGGCGGCTACTTCCCGGTCGCCCCCGTCGACAGCCTGGGCGACCTGCGCGCCGACATGTGCAAGGTGCTGGAGTCGCTCGGCCAGGTGGTCGAAGTGCACCACCATGAAGTCGCGAACGCGGGCCAGTGCGAGATCGGCACGCGCTTCAACACGCTGGTGAAGAAGGCCGACGAACTGATGACGATGAAGTACGTCATCAAGAACGTCGCGCACCAGGCCGGCAAGACCGTCACGTTCATGCCGAAGCCGATCGTCGGCGACAACGGCTCGGGCATGCACGTGCACCAGTCGCTGTCGAAGAACGGCGAGAACCTGTTCGCGGGCGACCTGTACGGCGGCCTGTCGCAGACGGCGCTGTGGTACATCGGCGGCATCTTCAAGCACGCCAAGGCCATCAATGCGTTCGCCAACTCCACGACGAACAGCTACAAGCGTCTCGTGCCGGGTTACGAAGCGCCGGTGATGCTCGCCTACTCGGCGCGCAACCGTTCGGCGTCGTGCCGCATCCCGTACGTGTCGAGCCCGAAGGGCCGTCGCATCGAAATCCGCTTCCCGGATCCGATGCAGTCGGGCTACCTGACGTTCACCGTGCTGATGATGGCCGGCCTCGACGGCATCCTGAACAAGATCGACCCGGGTGCGCCGGCCGACAAGGATCTCTACGACCTGCCGCCGGAAGAAGAGAAGAACATCCCGCAGGTCTGCGCCAGCCTCGACGAAGCGCTCGCCGCGCTCGACAAGGATCGCGAGTTCCTGAAGGCAGGCGGCGTGTTCACCGACGACTTCATCGACGGCTACATCGCGCTGAAAATGCAGGAAGTCACGCGCTACCGCGCAAGCACGCATCCGCTCGAGTTCCAGATGTACTACGCGATCTGATCCTTCGGGATCCTCGTGATCGAAAGGGGCGCTCCGGCGCCCCTTTTTCTTGTCGTTGCGTCGTTGCGTCGTTGCGTCGTTGCGTCGAGGCGTCGAGGCGTCGAGGGGCGGCGGACGCGGGAGCCGGGGTGCGTCGTCTCTTTCGCTAAGTCCTCGTCCGGCCTTCGCCTCCCTGCGGAGACGCTCCAGAGACGACACACCCCGACTCCCCACCGACCACCGAGGCGGCTCGCAGAAGAGCGTAAAGCCCGAGTGTCATGTGGGAAGCCCGCTAGCGGGCGAAGGGTGCTCGTAACGGCCTCGCCCACCTTCGGGTGGGAGCGCGCTCCCACAGGGAACACTTGCCACGCCGGGTTCTTTATCATGCGCCGTCTGCTGTGGAGTCCGCCGTTGAAAGCCGTCCGTCTCGCCGTCGCATTCGTCGCAACAATTTGCGCTATGCCTGCGCTCTGCGCCTCCATTCCTGTGTATGGCTACAAGGTCGTGCGCACGTATCCGCACGATCCCGGAGCGTTCACCGAGGGGCTCTTCTACGACGGCGGATTTCTGTACGAGAGTACCGGTGAGCCGAACGCGTCCACGGTTCGCAAGGTGCGTCTCGACGACGGCGTCGTCGTGCAGAAAATCGACACGCCGCCCGGCTATTTCGGCGAAGGCATCATCGCGTCGGGTGCGAAACTCGTGCAGCTGACGTGGCAGGATGGCGTCGCGTTCGTCTACGACAAGGGCACATTCAAGCTGATCGGTGGCTTCCGGTATGCCGGTGAAGGCTGGGCCTTCACGCGCGACGCGTCGCATATTTACATGAGCGACGGCACGTCGACGATCCGGGTGCTCGATCCCGAGACGTTCCAGCGCACCGGCAGCATCGAGGTCACGGCGGATGGCGTACCGCTGAAGCAGATCAACGAGCTCGAATGGGTCAAGGGAGAGATCTACGCCAACGTCTGGCAGACGAACCGCATCGCGCGCATCGACCCAAAGACGGGGCACGTCACAGGATGGATCGACCTGACGGATTTGCTCGATACCTCGAAGCTTGGCAACCCGGCCGACGACGTCCTCAATGGAATCGCCTACGACGCGGCACGCGATCGTTTGTTCGTGACCGGAAAGCACTGGCCGAAACTGTTCGAGATCCGGTTGGTTCCGCCAGGCGTCCGTCGCCGTTCATAAGAGCGACATGGTGGGAGCCAGCCTGCTGGCGAAGGGTGCTCGCGGCAAGCACCCTTTCGCCAGCAGGCTGGCTCCCACCTGAAACCTCAACGATCCGGCGTCGTCAGGGCCTTCTCGTCGCTGTCGACCACGAACACCGCCAGCAGCTTGGCCGGTTCGGTGGTGCTTGGGTTTCGGGCGGCGAGATGATGTGCGCCGGGATCTTCGTGAAAGCTCTCGCCGGCGGCATAGGTGCGCGCGGGCTGGCCTTCTACCTGGCTCACGATGTGACCCGAAACCACATACGCGTAGATGAAGGCGGAATGCGCATGGGTGTGCGGATGAGACACGGCACCGGGAGGGAACGACACCTCGACGGCGGTCAGCGATTTGCCGGGGATGTTCGGAATCGTCTGAGAGAAGTTCGGTTTCACCGTTTCGACCGGCGGCTCCGCCTGGGCGGTGGAAGCGATGGCCGCGAAGGCGAGGGTGGCGAGCAACGATCTGGCGTGCATGACGTGGGCTCCTTGGGAAACACCAGCTTGCGCCCGATATGGAACACGATGAAGCACCAAAAACAGGTAATCGTGGTGTACCAAGCCTCCGAGCCGCATCAGGCTTCGCGTTGAGCCAGCCACGGAGCGCGCTGTATATTCGATGGGATAACGCGCTGGCCCATCGTCGCCGCGCACGAAGAGGGGCACCTTTTGAAGCGAATCATCCTCGGCGCGCTGGCGCTGTTCGTTCCCGTGGTCGCCGCGGCCGACGGCACCGGCTACGACTGGCGCACCAACTGGCCGACGCATCATGTGTTCGCCGACGGCACCGATCTGGGCCTCAACCTCAAGTACCAGTACGACTTCGATCGCTTCTCGGAAGACGGCGGCACGTTCGAGAACGCACAGACCAACAGACGCAAGGAATTCGGCTTCTTCGTGCGCAAGAAGGGCGTGTACGACGCCACAGCGATCTACGATTTCCAGGCGAAGGTGTGGCTGGACGTATTCTTCCGCCTGCAGACGAAGGCGCTGTTCGGCGACGACTACGGCGCCGTGCGCGTCGGCTTCATGAAGACGCCGGTCGGCTTCGAAGGCAACACCGGCACCGGCAGCACGTCGTTCCTCGAAGCGTCGCTACCCATGCAGGCGATCTACGCGAATCGCCGTATCGGCATCGAGTGGGCGACGATACGGAAGGCGTATCTCGTGCAGCTCGGCTATTACAACGGCGGCAACCTGCAGGGCGATCTCGATGGCCGCATGGTCGCGGGGCGCGCGGCATGGACACCGCGAAACGCGACGGGCGATGTGCTGCACCTCGGCCTGTCGGTATCGCGCGAATCGCCTTACGGCAGCACCGACGGGCGTGGCCGCTACACCCCGCCCAGCGTGCGCTTGCGCGCGACGCCGGAAGCCGGCCTCGCCACGCAACGCCTGGTCGACTCGGGTGTCCTGAGCGTGACGGATCACGTCGATCGGCGCGGTGCGGAACTGCTCTGGATCCAGGGCCCGTGGTCGGTACAGGGCGAGTATCTCGACGCTCGCGTGAAGCTCGACGAGAAACCCGCGTACAAGGCGCACGGCTGGTACACGTTCGGCAGCTGGGTGCTCACCGGCGAGTCGCGCGGTTACAGCGCCGGCAACATCGCGGATGTGGTGCCCAAGGGTCCCTGGGGTGCGGTGGAAGTGCTGGTGCGCTACAGCACGCTCGACCTCGACGATGGTACGGTGCCTGGCGGCACCGAACACGACTGGACACTCGGTGCGAACTGGTACCTCACGAAATACCTCAAGCTGCAGGCCAACTATGTGCGCGCGGTGAGCGATCGTCGCGACGTGCGGGTGGATCCTCGCATCTTCGAAGTGCGCGCGCAGATCATGTTCTGATCGCGCGCCATCGCTTCACTGCATGTGCCAGCCGTGCGTCACCACGAGCGACTGGCCGGTGAGTGCATTCGAACGGAAGCTCGCAAGGAACAGCGCCGCATCGGCGATGTCCTCGAGCGTGGTGAATTCGCCATCGACCGTGTCGCGAAGCATGACGTTGCGGATCACCTCATCTTCAGTGATTCCCAGCTCACGCGCCTGTTCGGGAATCTGCTTTTCCACCAGCGGCGTGCGCACGAACCCCGGACAGATGACGTTGGAGCGGATGTTGTCCGGCGCACCTTCCTTGGCGATCACGCGCGCGAGCCCCAGCAGGCCATGTTTCGCCGCGACATAGGGCGCCTTGAACTTCGAGGCGACATGCGAGTGCGCGGAACCCATGAGGATGATCGATCCACCGCGACCCGACGCGATCATCTGCCGCATGGCAGCGCGGCTGGTGAGGAAGGCGCCATCCATGTGGATGGCGAGCATGCGCTTCCAGTCGGCGAACGAGAAGTCGACAAGCGGCGAAATGATCTGCACGCCGGCATTGCTGACGAGGATGTCGACGGGGCCAAGCTCGCGTTGCGTACGTGCGAAGCCGTCGTCCACCTGTGCTTCGTCGGTGACGTCCATCGCGATACCGATGGCGCCACCACCGATGGCGGCCGCCGCGTCGCCTGCCTTGTCCGCCGCGATGTCCGCGACGACCACGCGCGCGCCGGCGCCCGCGTAAGCCGTCGCGATGGCGCGGCCGATGCCGCTGGCCGCGCCGGTGATCAGTGCCACTTTGCCCTGCAGTTCGTTCATGCGTCGGTCTCCGGAGGATGCGTCGATTATGCGACGCCCATGGCGATGACGGCATTGGACGAAGGAGCAAGGCGCGCCGGTCAGCTGCGCAGGAATCGTCGACGGAGCTCGTCGCGCAGGCTGTCCACGGATGGCCACGGTCCGACCTCCCGCACCGGCCGGCCCGCCGCCGAAGGCTCGAACGCGCAGCTGGTCGACCGCTCGGCGGGAACGGCGCCGGTCAGCAGGTAGCGACCGACGGCCTTCTCCACGCATGGCGTGCCCGACATGCCGAACACGCCGTGCCCCTCCATGCCGCGTGCCACGATCATGCGTGCGGAGGGCATCGCGGCGAGCGTGCGTTCCGCACCCGGCAGCGGCGTCGCGGTATCGTGCTCCGCGTGCACGAGCAGCAAGGGCGGCGCCATGGCGAGGCGGTCCATCGGGGCCACGGGGCGGAAGCGGCCATTGTTCCAGTGCCGGCAGATGAGGCCGGTCATGATGCCGCCACCGCCCTTGACGGGATAACGGGCGGCCGTCTCGGAAGCCGTCCTGCGCCAGTCACTGATGGTCTTGTTCCAGCGCGTATCGCCGCATGCCACGGCGAAGTACGTTCCGAACGCCATGTCGGGCTCGAAAACCGCCTCCGGGTGCAGCATGTCGATGAGGTCTTCCGTCGCCGCGCGAATCTCGAGATCGACGAAGTGATCGGTGCTGAAGCGGTGCCGCCGCCCACGCTCGCGGAGTGTCGCACCCACCGTGTCCCAATGTTCCGCATCCACCCAGTTCTGGCGTTCGTCTTCGATCCACGGTCCGAGGGTGAGCACGGCGGCGAGGTGGGCGGGCGAGACGATCTGCGTCATCCATGCGCGCCGTGCCTGTGCGGGGACGCGATCGAGTCGCGCCATGACCGCGGCGGCGTCAGGCCCGGCGACGCCATAGGCGGGATCGTCGAGGACACGCCGCACGATGGTTCTCTCGAAGCGGTCCTGTGCCGCCGCGGGGAGCGTCGCATGGATCTGTTCGAGCGTCGAGGTGATGTCCATCGAGGAGTCCATCACGAAGCGTCCCATGTGCTCGGGAAACGTTCTCGCGTAGTAAGACCCAACCCATGTGCCGTACGAGACGCCGAAGAAGTTCATGCGAGGCTCGCCCATCGACAGACGCGCGTATTCCATGTCTTCGACATGCGAGACCGTATCGACGAACCTCACGAGCGGCTGGTTGCCGCAGCGTAGGGCGAACTCGCGCGCATCCTTGACGAAGCCCGCCCAGTTCCAGTCCGCGAGGTCGATGAGCGGGTCGGGCCCGTTGCCCATCCCCGGCGCCTCGCCGCAATGAAGTTGCGGCGATCCGTGCAGCCCCCGGGGTACCACTGCGACGAGGTCGTAGCGGTCGGCGATCCGCCGCTTGTCGCCATCGGTCTGGCTGTCTTCGGATGCGAGTTGCCACGACGCCGCCGTCTGGGGAAGGTAATCGGCCGGGTGAGCGCCCGGGCCGCCGAAGTTGAAGAAGATCGCCCCCTCGCGTTTCGACGCGTCGGCCGCGCGGACACGAATAAGCCCGATATCGACGGTGACCCAATCGGGCTCCTGGTAGGAAAGAGGCGCCGGCATCGTGCCGCACTGGAGGCGTCCGGCGAACGCCGCCGTCCATTCGCGGCTCACGACCTCCGATGGGCAGTCGAACCAGGTAATGGTCGCAGGCGCGGGAAACCCCGATGCCATCGCGTTATCGGGAAGCAGGAAGAGCGTGGCCGCGATAGCGGCGCACAGCATCGCGGCACGTCGCGGGTATGGGTGGATCATGAGCGAGTCCTTTCGGTTAGTGGTGGGGAAATCAGCTATCGCGAAGCGCTTCGCGCAGGCGCTCGCGCAGCTGATGCGCGGGCGGCAGGTCATGGGTACCGCGGGTGGGTCGGGCATGCGGGTCCTCGGGCACGAACGCGCATTCGCTGAGACGATCCGCCGGTAGTTCGCCCGTCAGGAGGAAGCGCCCGACCGCCCGCTCGATGCACGGGGTCGCCGACAGGCCGAACACGCCGTGGCCCGACATGCCACGCGCCACGACCATGCGCGCGTCGGGCGTCACGCCGAATGCGTTCGTGGCGCCATCCAGTGGCGTCGCCGGATCGAACTCCGCCTGCACCATCAGCATCGGCCGGGCCCGCGTCAGTTCCGCGAGCGGCGGTGCGGGTCGGGGCGCACCGCGCCAGTAGTGACAGATCAGCCCGACCGTCACGGGCGCGCCGCCACCGGCGGGATATCGGGCGGCGATGGCGTTCGCCATGCGACGCAGGTCGCCCGGTTGCTTGTGCCAGCTGGAATCGCCACAGACCGTGGCGTAGTACATGGAGTTATCGGAAGGCATGTGGACGGAGGCGCGAAGCGGCGACGCGAGCCGTGTGGCCGCGTAGCGGATCTGATCGTCGATCGTCGGGTCGGCGCTGAACGCGTGCTGCGCGATGCGTGGCAGCAGCCTGTCGGCGAGCCCTTCCCACGCTTCCGTGTCCGTCCACGTCGCCATCTCCGCGCGCACCCAGTCGGCAAGCGTGAGCATGGCCGCGAGCTGCGCGGGCGAATCCACGCGGGCCTGCCACGGGCCCTGAAGGCGCGTGGGCATGGCACGAAAGCGCGCCATGACGTGCGTGGCGTCCGTGCCGATGCCGTAGGCGGGATTCGCCATGGCGGGCCGCAGCACGACCTGTTCGAAACGCCGTTGCTTCGCGGGAGCATGGTTGCCCAGCTGCGCTTCGAACGACCCGGAATAGTCCATCACCGAATCCAGCACGAAACGCCCGGTGCGCGTGGGGTAAGTCGCGGCATAGCTCACGCCCACGTACGTGCCGTACGAGGTACCGAAGTAGTGCATCAACGGCTCGCCGAGTGCGACGCGCGCACGCTCCATGTCGCGCACGTGCTGCCAGGTGCCCATGTGCCACTGCGTGGCGTCGGCGCTGCAGCTTTGCGCGAACGAGCGCGTGTCGCGGAGGAAGCCCGCCCAGTTCCAGTCGGCGAGATAGACGGTCGTATCGAGCCATGCGGGAATGCCCAGCGGCTCGGGACACGAGAACATCGTGCCGCCTTTCAAGCCGCGTGGCACCACCGCGACGAGATCGAACCGTTCGGCGATGCGTCGCTTGTCGCCGTCGACCGGATGCGATGGCGATGCGACCTGAAAGAGGGCGGCCGTCTCGGGCAGCAGGTTCAGCGGACTGAGGCCCGGGCCGCCGAAATTGAAGAAGATCGCGCCCTGGCGCTGCGCGGGCACCGCGGCCGTTACCCGAACGAGGCCGATATCGATCGAGCGCGACGTCGGGTTGTCGTAGTCCAGCGGTGCGCGCATGCGGCCACACTGGAGACGATCGCCCCAGGCGCGAATCCAGATCGCTTCGACATCGCCCGATGCGCAGCGTGTCCACGCGATGGCGGGCGTCGTGTCGGAAGCGATGCCGTTGGCTTCATGCGCCGGGGCGGAAAAGGGCAGCAGCGCTGCGAGCATGGCGAAGGGCAACAGGCGACCGTATCGTGTCATGGTGACGCTCCTTTCAAGGGGAGCGTCACCGTAGGGGGGCGTCGATGTCGTGGGCAGAGGGCAAGCCCGAACGCGGTGTAAGAATCCGGGGCAGGCGCGACCTGCGCGATTCAGCTTCGGCGTAGACGTTCGCGTACCTGCTCACGCAGTTCGTGTACGGGCGGCAACGTCCCGACCGAACGCGCGTGGCGCGAGGTCGGCGAAGGCTCGAAGTCGCACGTCGTCGACCGCTCCGCCGGTAGTTCGCCCGTCAGCAGGTAGTGCCCGACGCCTTGCTCCACGCACGGCGTTCCCGATGTGCCGAACACCCCATGTGCCGACATGCCGCGCGCGGTGATCATGTAGGCCAACGGCATGGCGCGGAACGTGCGCAGGGCCCCATCCAGGGGTGTCCTCTTGTCGTATTCGGCCTGCACCATCAGCATCGGCTTCGCATGCGCGAGCAGCGCGAGCGCGGGCCGGTTGCTCTTGCGCTCGGGCCAATGCCGGCAGACGAGGCCCGACATGACGGTACCGCCACCTGCCATCGGATACTTCAGCGAGATCGCGTTGGCGGTTTTTCGCCAGTCCTGCGGCGAGTGGGTCCAGGGCATCTCCCCGCAGATCACGCCGAAATAGGTCCCGGCATCGATGTACGGCTCGGGGCCGCCGGAATAGCCGAGCAGTCCAATGAATTTCTCCGCGGAGGCGCGGATATCGTCATTGATGTCGGTGTCGGCGCTGAAAACATACGTTTCCGCGCGTCCGAGAAAACGCGTGCCGACCGTATCCCAGTAACCGGGCGCGGACGTCCTTGCCCACTCCTGATTGAACCAGTGGCTCATGCGGTAAACCGCGGCGAGGTCCGCCGGCGTCTCGATCCGTCCGATCCACGCGCGTCGTGCCTCGGCCGGCATCTGCTGAAGGCGGATGACGAGCGTTGCGACGTCGCGTTCGGTGACCTGGTAGTCCGGGTTCGCGAGCGCCGGCTGCGCCGCGTCGCGTTCGAAGGCGCCCTGCAGCGCGGCGGGAGCACGCAGCAGCAATTGCTCGTACGTGGCAGTGAGATCCATCGCGGAGTCGAGGACGAACCGCCCCATGTGCTCGGGAAACAGCGAGGCGTAGTACGAACCGACCATGGTTCCATACGAGGCGCCGAAGAAGTTCATCTCCGGCTCGCCGAGCGAGATGCGCGCGTACTCCATGTCGCCGACATGGCTTCCCGTGTCCACGTGGCGCATGCCGAACTGGCTCCCGCAATGTTCCGCCAGCGCCTGCACGTCCTGGGTGAGGTCGGTCCAGTTCTGGGGGCTCCGGTATACGAGCGGATCCTCGCGATAGGCCAGTTTCAGCATCGCGGGATCGCAGGCGACCGTGGGGCTTCCGCGAAGCCCGCGGGGCACCACGGCGATCAGGTCGTATTGCTCCGCGAGCCGCCGCTTGTCGCCATCGATGTCGCTGCGGGGGTCGGCGACGGACCACATCGCCGCGATGTGCGGAAGGATCAGCGCGGGATGGACACCCGGGCCGCCGAAATTGAAGAAGATGGCGCCCTTCCGCTCGGTGGGAAGCTCCGCCTTCACGCGGATGAGGCCGACATCCACCCTTCGTTCGTCGGGCGCGTCGTAGGTCAGCGGCGCGGCGAGGGAGCCGCACTCCAGGCGCCCCGCGGAGGCGGTGGTGAATTCGCTATCGATGAGGTCGCTCGGGCAAGCGATCCATCGCACCGTCGCAGGCGCGGGAAAGGTCGGCGCGGCATGAACGGCAGATGCCGATATCAGGCCCGCGAGCCAGGGCGAAACGGAACGGAGTAGACGACCTCGGCGTGTCATGGATGACGCTCCTTGAAAGGGAGCGCCACCCTAAGGCGATTCATGTCGAAGCCGGCAGCGGGCGAGGCTTATATGCGTGTAGGTACTTTCGCGCGTGCCCTATCGCCGGTCACGAGTGACGCAATACGAAACCGCCGGCGTCGCCAGTCACCGACGAACCGCTGATCCAGACGTCGAACGCGCCCGGCTCCGCGTCGAACGTCGTGCCGTCGCGATGGGTGAAGGCCAGATCGCGCCGGGTGAGCTCGAACGACACGTCTTCCGACGCGCCGGGTGCGAGCATGATCTTGCGGAATGCCTTGAGCTCGCGCACGGGTCGAACGCGACTTGCGACGCGATCGTGGATGTACAGCTGCACCACTTCCTCGCCGGCCACCGCGCCCGTGTTGGTCACGGTGGCGGAGACGACGATCGTCTCGTCCCAGCCGATGTCGTTCTTCACCTGCGGTGCCGTGTAACCGAAGGTCGTGTAGCTCAGACCGTGGCCGAACGGATACAGCGCTTCGAAAGTGATCTCGCGATACCGCGACTTGAACGCCGGCGGCTGGTCGGCAAGCTCCGGACGACCGGTGCGCGGGTGGTTGTAGAAATAGGGCTGCTGGCCCGCATCCTGCGGGAAGCTGACAGGCAGGCGAGCGGCCGGGTTGTAATCGCCGAAGACGACGTCGGCGATCGCCGGGCCCGTCTGACTTCCCAGGAACCACGTGACGAGGATCGCGCTCGCCTCGCGCACGGCGCCGGTGAGCGCGAGCGCGCGGCCGTTCTTGAGCAGCACCACGACGGGCGTGCCGGTGGCGACCACGGCTTCGGCGAGTGCCTGCTGTGCGGGCGGCACGATGATCTGCGTGCGCGACTGCGCTTCGCCGGAGTAATTCTGCGGCTCGCCGATCGCGAGCAGCACCACGTCGGCGCGTCGCGCCGCGGCGACGGCCGCCTCGATGCCGCCGTCGATCGCCTCTTCGATGCCGGAGCCTGCCACCACCTCGAGCGCGGACGCGTCGTCCAGCGCGTCGCGGAGGCCGCTTTCGATGTTCACATGGCGACGCGCATCGCCGAAGAGCGTCCAGCACCCTTCGAGGTTGTCGACGTCGGCGCCGAACGGACCGATGAGCGCGATCTTCTGGCCGGCCTTGCGCAGCGGAAGCACGCCGTCGTTCTTCAGCATCACGATCGAGCGGCGTGCGGCGTCGCGTGCGAGTTCCGCGTGTCCGGCGTTCTTCGACGTATCGGCCTCGACGGTCGCATCGAGCGAGCGATACGGATTGTCGAAGAGACCGATCGCGTTCTTCACCGTGAGCACGCGGCGCACACCTTCGTCGAGCACGGCCACCGGCACCTCGCCCGAGGCCACGAGGTCGCCCAGGTGATCGGCATAGAACCCGCTCTGCATGCTCATGTCGACGCCAGCGAGAAAGGCCAGCCGCGTGGCGTCGCGCTCGTCGGCGGCGAAGCCATGCGCGATCAGTTCCATGTCGGCGGTGTAATCGGACACCACGAGACCCTTGAAGCCCCATTCACCGCGCAGGATGTCGGTCATCAGCTCACGATTGGCCGACGCCGGCACGCCGTTGATGTCGTTGAACGCACTCATGAAGGTCAGCGCGCCGGCGTCGAGCGCCGCCTTGAAAGGCGGCAGGTGCACGTCGCGCAGCGTCTGCGGCGAGATGTCCACCGCGTTGTATTCCATGCCGCCGGCGACCGCGCCGTAGGCGGCGAAGTGCTTCGGTGTGGCGAGCAACGCGTCGTTCGCGGTGAGGTCGCCGCCCTGGAAGCCACGGACACGGGCGGCGGCGAACGCCGCGCCGAGCACCACGTCTTCCCCGGCGGCCTCGGCGACGCGGCCCCAGCGCTGGTCGCGTGCGATGTCGACCGCTGGGGCGAACGTCCAGTGGACGCCCGCCGCCGTCGCTTCCACGGCGGTGACGCGCGCCGTGCGCTCGGCCAGGGCCGGCTCGAACGAGGCGGCTTCGCCCAGTGGGATCGGAAACACGGTGCGCATGCCATGGATCACGTCCGCGCCGAACAGCAGCGGAATGCCGAGGCGGCTTTCTTCCACGGCCACGCGCTGGGCCTCGCGACCTTCGGCCGCGCCGACGCCGTTGAACAGAGCCCCGACGCGTCCGGCCCGCACCTGATCGAGCACCTCGGCCGCGCCCTTCGCGTTGACCTCGGGATTGATGTCGGGCGCGAACGGACGCACGGCATCGGCGAACACGCCCAGCTGGCCGACCTTTTCCTCGACGGTCATGCGGGCGATGAGGTCTTCGATGCGGGGATCACGATTCATGGGTATGGCCTTGGGGACGAGATGACGGCAGAGACGCGCGTCAGGCGGGCAAGGATACCGGCATCGGGAGCGGAAGTGGGCACGTAAATGGCGTTACGCGTAAACGATTACGTCGTTGTGCCGCAATGTCTTCACCCATGTGAAGAGCAACGGCCGGATCCGTCGGGGCGGGTTCGTCAGGTGGCGACGTTGCGCACGGCGTCGACCACCGCGATGAGTACGTCGCAATCGCCGTCGCTCAGGACGTCTACCAGCAGGGCGGCCACGGCGAGGCTGGCGAACCCCTTGCGCATCGCACCGACGGCGGCGCCCATGGTCTTCATGCGGCGCCCGAGCAATCCGCCGGTACGCTCGAGAAATCCCAGCCGGCCAGCGATACGGTGCACTTCCATGGCCACCTGGGGCTCGACGCCCCGTGCTTCTTCGCGGATCAGCGTCGACAGCACGTCCATGCGGCCGGTGTAATAGGTGCCCATTCCCGTCGTGAACATCACCCAGTCACGCGCCTGCGCCTGGGCGAGCGTCATGATCTCGCTGGGGTCTTCCTCGAAATCGATGAAACCCACCCCCTGCTCGCCGACGGTGATGTTGCGCGCGAAGGCCTGGCCCAGATAGCCGCCATGCCGGTGCAGTTCACCGATCGCGTGGGCGGTCTGGCGTACCAGGATGTCGGCATCGTTCGCGCTCTGCAGCCGCTTCAGCCGATGCGCCAGCGTCGGGCCCATGTCGCTGAGGATCAGGCTGCGCGGACCTTCACCGAGAATGCGCGGTACCGGGGCGCCGCTCGCGCGCAGCGCTTCCAGTCGGCGTGCTTCGACTTCCTTCGCGCGCTCGCCGACATGACGCGGCGGGGAGCGCAGCGCATCGAGCCCGAGGCGACGGGCGAGACCGTTCCATAAGCGGACGAGGGCGGGGCGGAGCCAGCCGTCGGGATCGTAGCGCTTGAGCCAGGCGGCGCTTCCGCCCAGGGATAACCGTTGAACCATGAGAGATCTCCGTGCATCCGGCCCGGCCCCACAGCGCCCCCGCTTGTGGTCCGATCCCGATGCGTAGAAACACCGCGCCGATCGAGGCGCGTTCCTCCCCATCAGCCAATTGTAAGGTCCGTCGCCGAACCGCGCGAGACCAACCGTAGAATGGGCTTTGTCATCGGTTAATTTCTAGTTAATCCTTGCGCACAATCCGGCACGATCTTTCAATCGCTAAGCCTTTTCGGCAGCTTTGACGCATTCGTCTCGCCCGACGCGCTAGCCGCCGGGACAATCTGAAAACGTAGCGTTAGGCTGCGTCTCCCACGTCCCTGGATGTGAGCGTCATGCGCGCGCCGACGAGACCCGCGATCATCGAGATGGAGGGCATCGGCAAGGTCTTCCGCACGGGGCCCGTCGAGTCGCACGTGCTCACGGACATCAACCTCGGCGTCGGCGCCGGCGAGTTCGTCGCGATCGGCGGCCCGTCGGGCTGCGGCAAGACGACGTTGCTGTCCCTCATCGGCCTTCTGGATTCCCCCACGCGGGGCACGTTCCGGTTGCTCGGCGAGCCGCTGGAGCGCCTTGGCCGCGCTGCACGCGCCCGCGTGCGAAACCGACACATCGGCTTCGTGTTCCAGGCATTCAATCTCATCGACGACCTGAGCGTCGCCGACAACGTCGCCCTGCCCCTGTCGTTCCGCAAGGACATCGCATGGCGCGAGCGGACCCGGCTGGTCGCCTCCGCCCTGGCGAGCGTGGGCATGGCGCACCGCATGCGGCATTTCCCGCCACAGCTCTCGGGCGGGCAACAGCAGCGCGTGGCGGTGGCGCGGGCGCTCGTCGGCAACCCTCCGATCCTTCTCGCCGACGAACCGACCGGAAACCTCGACCTGCGCAATGGCGAGATCGTCATGGGCCTGCTTGCCGAGCAACATGCCGCGGGCCGGACGGTGTGCATGGTGACGCACGACGATCGCTTCGCGTCGATGGCCGAACGCACGATACGGCTGCTGGATGGGCGCATCGTCGACGAATGCACGTTCCGCCAGTTGCGCGACGAGTCCGAATCGGGGCTCGGCGCGCTGCGCGCGGGAGAACTGCCTTGGTGAGCTGGTTGTCCGAGGTCGGGCGGACGATCGGTGCGCTCGCGCGACAACCGGGATTCACGTTGCTTGCCGCCGGTACCTTCTCGCTGGGTCTCGGCGCGCTGCTCGCCGCGTTCAGTCTGATCGACGCGCTGGCCCTGAGATCGCCGCCGTGGCCGAACCATGATCGCGTCGTGATCTTCGGCGGACGCACCGAAGACGATCCGATGCGTGCCATCTCTCCGCACCTGTACGACGCCGTGGGTGCATCGTTCGAGACGACGCCACGTGGCCTCGCGTACCTGCCCAGAACCGTCAACGCGGTCGACGCGGGGCATCGCGAACTGCTGCGCGCGCAGCGGGTCGATGCGGGCTTTCTCGGCGTGCTGGGTATCGAGGCCGCCGTCGGCAGCAACTTCTACCCGACACGCGGCGTGGCCGAGGCGATGCTGTCGTACACGACATGGCAGCGCTGGTACGACGGCGACACACGCATCGAAGGCCGCACGATACGCATCGATGGCGAAACGGTACGCATCGCCGGTGTGTTGCCGGAGGACTATCGGTTCTTCGGCGACGTCGATCTCCTGCTGCTGTCCCCCACGCCGGCGGGGGAAAGCGCCATCGCGGAGAACATGAACGGCGTCGCGCTGCTCGCCGGTCGTGACGACGTGCAACGCTTCTCGGATCAGGTCGCCGAGATCGCCAGACGCGAGGCGGGCGTCCTGCGACTGGTGCCCGACGATCTCCGCTGGTATGGCGCTACACCGATCGGGGAACTCGTGGCCCGCCGGGGCATCGGCCCGTCGTGGTTGTTCCTCGCCTGCGCGTGGCTGGTGGTGCTCCTCGCCGCGGTGAGCGTGTCCAACCTGATGCTCGCGCGTCGCCTGCAGCGGGCACACGAGACGGCGCTCCACGTGGCGCTCGGCGCGCCCGGATGGCGCTCGCGTCTTCCCTCCGCCACGGAAGCCACGGTCGTCACGGCGCTGGCGATGTCCATCGCGACGCCCGTCGGCATGCTGTTGACGCTGATGTTTCGTCCCTATGTGCCTTCCCAATGGCTTGCCTCGGCCTTGCCGCCCTTTCCCTGCGCGCGAACCATCGCCGCCACCTCGGTCGTCGCCGCATGCCTCGCGCTCGCGATGACGCTCGGCGTATCGAGCCACCGCACGTCCGACATGCTGATGCGCCGGCAGCTGTCGATGAGCGGCACCGCCAACGGAAGCCGGGGTACGCAGCGTGCCCGGTCGCTGCTGACGCTGACGCAGTCGGCCCTGGCGACGATGCTCCTCGCGCTGGGCATCACGGCGCTGCAGCATTACCTGCGTGCCGACGAGGTACCGCTCGGCTTCGATCGCGAGGACACCTTCGTGGTCGAAGCAAACCTTGACGGCCAGGTGTTTCCGCAGCCTGGCGATGTCATGTCCATGCTCGACGCCACACGCGACGACGTGACCCGGCTATCCGGCGTCAACCTGTTCGGCTGGTCGACCGACCTACCCGTCGGCACGCGCTTCGTCATGCCATTCAGGCGCGGAGACGGCGACACGGTTTACGTGCGCTACGCGCTCATAACGCCGGGCGCCGAGCATGCGCTCGGATACCGGAAGATCGCCGGTCGCTGGCTCGACGACGGCGATCGGGCCGACGCGGAACCGGTCGCCCTGGTGAACCAGGCCTACCTCGACCAGATCGACGGAAGAGGCCTGAATGCGATGCTGCGCCCGGTGCGGGCGATCGATCCGCCGGCGAGAATCGTCGGCGTGCTCGCGAGTACCTTGCGCGACGGCGACTCGACCAGGACCGAACCCATCGTGATGCTGCCCTTCGCGCAGGCGATGGGAACGTATGCGGCGGTGCGTAAGCTCATGCCCACCTATGCGGTGTTCAGAGGGCCTCGCGCACGCGAGGCCGCGCGCGACGATTTCCCTCTCCTGTTGCGGCGCATGGCGCCCTCGCTTGCCGTCGGCCAGGCAAGGTCCCTCGATCAGGTCGCCAGCGCGGCGACGGCGGCGCCACGCCGGGACGCCGTACTCTTCTCGACGCTGGCGGGGTTCGCCGTCGCGCTCGCCTGCGTGGGGCATTTCTCGACGCAGGCCTTCGATGTCGTATCCCGGCGCCGGGCGCTGGCGGTTCGTGGCGCGCTCGGCGCGACGCCGATCCGTCTGGCCGTGTACGTCATGCGTGGTGCGCTCGTGAATTCGGCGATCGGCATCGTACTTGGCGTCGTGGGTGTCGTCGCGCTGCATCCATGGCTTGCTCCCCTCCTGCCCGGCATGCGGCGATCGGGCGTCGACGGCATCGTGGCGGCAGCGCTTTCGATGCTCGTCTTCACGGCGCTCGCGGTGATCCGGCCAGCATGCCGTGCCGCATCCATCGAACCCTGGCGGATATTCCGCAGCGAATGACCGGAGGTCCTCATGCACGAAGAAACGCTTGCCAGGCTTCCCGTTCTCGTCGTCGACGATCAGCCCGACGTGCGCCTGGCGCTACGCATCCTGCTGCGATCCGAAGGCATGACCGCCGAAGACGCCGACACGCCGGCGGCGGCGCTGGAGGCGGTGACTCACAGGGAGTTCGCCTGTGCGCTGATCGACCTCAATTACGCGGCCGATACCACGTCGGGGCACGAAGGCCTCGAGCTCGTCACGCGCCTGCACCAGGAGGCGCCCGATCTTCCACTGATCGCGATGACCGGATGGGGGAGCATCGAGGTGGCGGTCAGGGCGATGCAGCTCGGCGCGGCCGACTTCATCGAGAAGCCCTGGAACAACGCCCGGCTGATCCATGCGATCCGCAGCCAGGCGGCCCTTCACGCCATGTGCGAGGAGAACCGCCGCCTGCGCGCCGAAACGGCGCTGGGCCGCGCGGGCATCACCATGCTCAGGACATCCGAGTCGACCCGGATGCGGCGCATCGTCGAGCTGATCGACCGGGTCGCGCTCGGGGATGCCCACGTGCTCATCATCGGCGAGAACGGCACGGGCAAATCGCTGCTCGCGCGCGAGATCCACGCCCGGTCGCCGCGCGCGGACCAGCCGGTCATCCGCGTCGACCTGAGCAGCCTGCCCGAATCCCGCTTCGCCGACGAAATGTTCGGCGAAGACCGGCCGGTGTCGCGACCCGGCCGATTCGAACTGGCGCACGGCGGTAGCCTGATCCTCGACGAGATCGGAAGCATCCACCCAGGCCAGCAGGCGAAGCTGCTCCGTGTCATCGAAGAGGGCGAGCTGGAGCGTGGCGGGACGATGCGGACGCGACGCGTCGACGTCCGCGTGATCTCGACCACCAACATGGACGTGGATACCGCGGTAAGGGGTGAAAGGTTTCGCCGCGACCTGCTCTATCGCCTGAATGCGATGCAGGTGAGGCTACCGGCCTTGCGCGAGCGCGCGGAAGACATCGTGCCGCTGGCACGACACTTCCTCGTCCACGAGTGCAAACGGCGCGGCCGCAACGCCATGACCCTCGCGCCGTCCGCCGAGCGGGCGCTGCGCGGCTACGACTGGCCGGGTAACGTTCGGGAGCTCGAACACGCCATCGAGCGATCCGTGCTCCTGTCGACGCGCGACGACATCGATGCCGACGTGCTGGCGCTCGACCGCCCGACGTCGGCGCCCCTCTTGCTGGACACGCTCACGCTGCCGGAGGCGGAAGACCTGCTCATACGCCAGGCGCTGGAGCGGCACGGCCGCAACCTGCAACGGGCCGCTGACGATCTCGGCATTTCGCGCCAGGCGCTCTATCGCCGGCTCGAGAAACAGCGCACTCGCCACGGATGCGAAGCGTCCGGCCTGGGGTGACCGATGAGCGGCGCGGCATTCGGTCAGCAAGGCATCTCGGCCCGTCGCATGCGACGCGGTGTCGTCGCATGGCTGTGCGCGATCGTCGCGCCCGTGGTCCTGTCGTGCGTTCTCCTCGCCGTGCTCGACCCCTCGTCGCGGCGCGTCAGGATCCTGTGCCTCGTGGGTGGCCTCGGCACGACCCTGCTCGTCGGATGGCTGGCCACGCGTCGGCTCCTGGTCACGCTGGAAACGGTGTCGGACCTGCTCGGTGCGCTTCGCGAGGGCGATCTCGCGTTTCGCGGCACCGTCCGGCGCGCCATCGACCCGCTGCACGGTCTGATCGCCAACGTGAACCTCCTCGGCGACGATCTTCGCGAAGGACGGCGGAAGCGAACGGAAACGTCGCGTTTCCTCGGCAAGACGCTCATCGCGTTGCAGGATCCGGTCTTCGTTGTCGACGGTACGAACCGACTGCGCCTGGTGAACCCGGCGGGACGCCGCCTCATCGGTGCCGAGCACACGCCGGTCGTCGGTCGCGACCTCGCGACTCTCGAACTGGGCGACGCGCTCAACGCGCCCGACAACGCCGTCATCGCCGGGCGCTTCATCGGCGGCCACGGCAAGTGGGCCGTGCGCCGCACGACGTGGTACAGCGGCGGCCACGAGCACCACCTGATCATGCTGCGCGATCTGAGCGTCGCGCTCGCCGACGAAGAGCGGCGCGCCTGGCAGCGTCTCATCCGGGTGCTGAGCCACGAACTCAACAACTCGCTCGCGCCGATCGCATCGCTTGCGGGCTCGCTCTCGACCATGATCGGTCTGCCTGCCGACACACGCGGCGACCACGAGATGCGGCTCGGGCTGGAAGTGATCGGCCGGCGGGCGGACTCCCTGGCACGCTTTCTCGCCGGGTACGGCAAGCTCGCGCGGCTCCCCGCGCTGCGTGTCGCGGCGTTCCGTCTCGATCTGTGCCTGGCGCGCCTCGCCGTGCTGGAAACCCGTATGCGGGTGGTGGTGACGGGCACGTCCCACGTCACGATTCATGGCGACGAAGATCAGCTGACGCAGGCCTTCATCAACCTGGTACGCAATGCCGTGGAGGCGGCTCTGCCGGTCGGCGGTGGCGTTCGTATCGACTGGACGGCAGACGAGCGATTCGTCCATGTGGCCATCGAGGACGACGGTATCGGGCTGCCGGACAGCGACACCCTGTTCGTTCCCTTCTTCACGACGAAACCCGAAGGCTCGGGTATCGGCCTCAGCCTGGTCCGTCTGATCGTCGAGTCGCACGCGGGCGCCGTCGACCTGTTGCCCCGCCGCGGGGCGAAAGGCGCGCTCGCCGTCGTCCGGCTTCCCCGCGAATCCTGCCGTTGACCGTCCGCAAACGGACGGTGGCGTCCGTTTCCGGACGATAGGGCGACCGTTTTCGATACGGGCACCACAGAAACATCACGAACAGGCGTTTCATTCGCATCGAAGGCTCTTCCATTCGATTGAAGCCTGTCGTCTGGCGGGCATAGATTCAGGCCGCGCCCGCACTTCCCGCGAGCGTACGTTTCCAAACCAGCGAGGGAGGCATGATGGACCGGATACTCGATTTGCAACGCCTTGAGGCGGATATGGGACAGGCGAACGACATCGAAACAAACCAAAGCACCGTGAGCGCTCGCGGCTGCATGTTCGCCAACGCGGACGGATTCGAAGAGTAGGGACGCGCGAAGACGCGCGGGAAGCGGGATGCCGTCGGCACGGGCAGCGCCGGATGGCATCGACGGGACACGGGAGGCGAAGGCGAGGGATGCGACCCTGTACGCATCCCTCGCCGGGTTTCTCCAGGAGACAAGGATCAGCGAGCGCCATGGAGCGACGTACCGAGCTGTTGCATTACACCGCGGTGGACCGCGAGTTCTTCGAGCCTTACGGACGTCGCGCCGTCGACACGGTGGATTTCGTCGAGCCCATGCGCCGCATCGTTCCCGATACGTGGACGATGCATCGATCCGGCATCTGGATGCATTGCACGCCTCCCGGCGCCGACCTGCCGGCGCAGGGCTGGAAGATCCATGTTTCGAGCATCGCCTCGACGGCGCGTATCGTGCTCTCGATCGCTGGCGCCGTGCTCGTCGCATCCGGCACGGCGTTCAAGTTCGCCGCCGACGCGCGCACGCATGCCGCGGTGAACGGCAAGCGCTGGCCGCGGGGCGGTTCCGGTAAGTTCATCACGGTGTACCCTGTCGGGATCGACGATTTTCGCCGGATCCTCGACGATCTCTACGAAGCGCTTTCAGGGTATGTCGGCCCCTATGTGCTGAGCGACCGGCGCTATCGCGACTCGCGTGTCCTCTACTACCGTTACGGCGGCATCGCGGGCGACCATCGCACGCTGGCGGACGGGCGGCGCGAGTGGCTGCTTCGGCGGCCGGACGGCGGACTCGACGCCGACGAACGCAAGCCGCACTTCCATCTGCCCGACTGGCTCCGCGATCCGTTTCCCCGCGACGATGCCGGCAGTCCGGGGCGCGGCGCCCACCTTGCCAATGGCCGCTACCGTATCAGGCGTGCACTCGCCTTTTCGGCCGCCGGCGGTGTCTACCTCGGCGACGACCTCGACGAGGGCCGGCCGGTCATCATCAAGGAAGCGCGCCCGTTCATCGGTGGCGGCGAGATGGCGACGGCCAGCCTGCGCAAGGAATTCCGGCTGCTCCGGCGGCTGGCACCGCTGCACGTCGCTCCGGCACCCGTCGCGCACTTCCAGGACTGGGAACACAGCTATCTGGTCGAGGAATACGTCGAAGGCGACACGCTGCGCATCTGGCTCGCCCACCGCTATCCGTGGCTGAAGACACGGGCCACCCGGCGCGACGTGCGCGCTTACCTGGAGGACGTCGTCGCGGTATTCGGACGGATGGCGGCGTCCCTCGAGCGTGTGCACGATGCGGGCATCTCGCTTGGCGACCTGTCGTTCCACAACTGCATCGTGACGGCCACCGGCGACATCCGCCTGATCGACATGGAAGCGGCGGTGGAAAACGGCCTCGACCAGCCGATCGATCTGCGCACGCCAGGATTCGCCTCCCCTCGTCCGCGACGCGACGACCCCGAAGCGGCGCACGCGGAAGACGTCTACGCGTTCGGATCGAACCTGCTCGCGGCGATGATGCCCATGAACGCGATGCTGCCGCTGGATCGCGATGCGGCGCTCCGCTTCACGCGCACCATGTGCACGGACCTCGGCTATCCGCTCGCCTTCCTCACCGTCATCGACGCGCTGCTCGCCGGCGATGCACGACGTCGCCCATCGCCGCTGAAGGCGATGGCGCAGCTGCACGAAGCCGTGCAGGCGATGACGCCCGACGAGGGTCCGCTGCCGTTCCATGCGCTCGCGCCGCGCGCATGCATCGATGCCGCGGGCGACCTCTTCGGGTACATCGACGCGATGGCGCCCGCGGCACGTACCGACCGCTACGTGCCTGCCGGTCCCGAGGTATTCGAATCCCATCCATGGGGCGTCGCCCACGGCGCGGCAGGCGTGTTGCACGCCTACGTGCGTGGCGGTCGCACGCCGCCCGCCGGTTTGCTCGACTATGTGCTGGACGGCACGCTATCCACGCGGGAGCGCGGATCGAGCCTCATGTACGGCGATGCGGGCATCGCCTGGGTGCTGATGGACGTGGGCGAGGTAGCGGCCGCGCTGACGTTGTTACGCGCACCCCTCGACGCGGCGGTGCGGGCGCGGCCGGGGTACTACGACGGGATGTCGGGTTGGGGCATGGCCCGTCTCAAGGCATGGTACGCGACCGGCGAACAGGCGTTCCTCGATGCGGCCATCGACGTCGGCGAGACGCTGCTGCACGACGCGGGATACGATCGGGGCGGCGACGGCACGCTGCACTGGGCCAGTGCGTCGCCACAGGCGATCGGCCTGGGGCACGGCGCCGCGGGCGTCGCGTTTTTCCTCCTGCACCTGCATGTCGCGGCCGATGGCAACGCGCGCTTCCTGCGTGCCGCACGCGAAGCACTGGCGTTCGATCTCGCGCAGCGCCGTCCCAATCTGGACGGCGACCCGAGCTGGCCGAAGCAGGTCGACGCACCGACGCTGTATCCATACCTGCGCCACGGGACGGCGGGCGTGCTCGCGGTCGTCGCGCGGTTCCATGCCGTGACCGGCGAATCGCGCTATCGCGACATGGCGATGGAAATGCAACGCGACCTCATGCGGCGGCACGCGATTTCCCCGGGGATGTTCGAAGGGCTGGCGGGTATCGGTGAAGTGTTGCTGGATCTCGCGACGTTCTTCCCCGAGGACGCCGGTTGCTACATCGCCGCCGCCCATCGCATCGCCGGCGGCATCGAGCCGTTCCTCGTGCGCCGCGCGGCCGGCCTCGCCATCCCGGGCACCGAGCTGCTCCGCCTCAGCTGCGATCTGGCGACGGGCAATGCCGGCGTCGGCGCGTTCTTCGACCGGCTGCGCCAGGGCGCGATGGCGTCGTTCATGCTCGACCGAGCACCTGCCCATGACGCACGTTCACCCTTGCGTGCACGCAGCGGCCTGACCCCCGACGGCGCTCCCTGACGCCTTCGGTAACGTGGCTCCCACCGCATACGGGCAGCGGTGGGAGCCAGGGGGGCGAACGCTCAGAGGTGGAACTTCGCCTCGACGAGATAGGTACGCGACGGATAGGGGTAGTACACGTAGTAGCGTCGGTCGGTCAGGTTGTCGACGCCTGCGCCGAGGTCGACATGGTCGCTCGCCTTCCACGTCACCTTCGCATCGAAGGTCAGGAAATCGCTCGCACCGCCGAACGTGTCCGGGTTGATGTCGCTGTGGTCCAGCGTGTTGTATTGCCGGCCCGAATAGCGGCCCGCCAGCGTCAGCGCCATGCGCTCCGTCGCGCGCCACGTGGCTACCAGGTTCGCCCGCCATCGCGGGATGCGGTAGAACTGCTTGCCCTCGGACGCCGGATTCCTGCGGTTGCGTACCGTGGTCGCCTGTGTGTACGCCGCGTTCGCCGTGAGGTCGAAGCCGGACCAGATCACGTCGCGCGCATCGTAACTGGCCTCGGCACCGCGCGTTCGCACGAGACCGACGTTCTGCACATTCGTCACGTTGGGAAACACCGTGGTGTCGGTCTGGCTGAAGAGCGCATCGCGCGTGTCGCTGCGATACACCGTGAAACGCGCGACACCGTTGGGTCGGTACCACTCGGCGGAGAGTTCGCGCGACAGGTCGTTCTCGGGTTTCAGCGTCGGGTCGTTGTTCACCAGCGCGATGCCGTTGAACGAGCCCTGGAAGAGTTCGTTCACCGTGGGGAAGCGGTAGGCGCGTGCGGCCGAAAGTCGGAGCAGCACGGTATCGCTGACCGTCCAGGCGAGCGACGCCTTCGGCGACGTGTGCGATTCCTTGCGCTCCGGATACGGCACGCTCGCCGTGGCCGTCGATCGCGAGCCGTCGAACGCGCGCCACTGCTCGTACCGTGCGCCGAGCGTCAGGCGCCACGCATCCAGAAGCTGCCACGCGTCCTGCACGTAGAGCGCCTGCGTCTGCGTGCTGCCGCCATTGGCGGCGGTGAGCGTACCCGCACCGCCGCGACGCCATGCGTCGAGGTTGTAGCTTGCGTTGTCGAGCCGGTAGCCGTCGTAGTGGTAGCCGAAACTTACCGTGTGCGTGTTCGGCGCCGTGTTGTCGGGGGTATGGCTCGCACGCAGGTCGAGCGTGCGCCAGCGGCTGCCGTCGCCCGCGGTGAGCAGTCCGGCGCCGTTGTACGTGACCGCCGAAGCGACGCGATCGCGATTCCGATCCATGTCGAAGTACGACGCGTTGCCTTCGACGTTCCACCCGGTATCGCGGTGCGTTCCGAGCGAGGCGCCGTAGAGATAATTGCGGCTCTGCCGCGTGCCCGGCGCGAAGTAGTTCGCGGGCAGCGTATAGCGCTTGCCGTCGATGGTGACCGGGCCGCTGTACACCGGCTGGCCATTCGCATCGCGGAGGAACGTTTCCGTGCGGTGCGACATGTCCTGGCTCCAGTAGCCCACGGTGAGGCCGGCGGTCACGTCGGGCGTCACGTCGTAGGTGAGCCGCGCGTGGGCTTCGTCCTGGCTCGTCGCCTCCTGGCCTTCCGCGTTGATGCCGACCACCTGGCGCGGCAGGCCGTTGGCGCCCATATCGGCGATGGCACCCGTGACCGGCCTCGATCCGCCCGCCGCCGACGACAGGTTCTGGGTGGCGTAAACGAGCGGCTGTCCGTTCGACTGCAGGTGCGAGACGCCGATCAGGAACGCGAAGCGGCCCGAGCGATCGCCGATCGTCGCGCTCTGCCGGCTGCCGCCGTAGTTGCGATCCACGCCGTAGTCGTGCACGTGCTGGGTGAACGCCTGCACTTCGCCCGAGATTTCGAGGCGATCCGGCATGCGGGTCGTCATCAGTACCGTGGCCCCGATGGCGTTACCCGGATAGAGCGCCGAGTAGGCACCGTAGATCACGTCGACGCGGGCCAGGTTCTCCGGGAACGCCATGGACCAGCGCGGCGGATTCGCCCAGTTGTTGCCGAGCAGGTTGGAGAGCAGCAGGCCGTCGAGGTAGACCAGCCCGCGCGCGCTCTGCTGGTTGCTGGTGCCGCGTACGGAGAACGTCGCGTTCTCGTCGCCGATGAAGCGTTTGCGGATGCCGAAGGACGGCAGGTATTTCAGCGCGTCCTCGACGTTGACCACGTTGAGGCGGTCGAGCTGCGCGGCGCTGACGGTTTCCACGACCGAGGGAAGGTCCGGATCCACGCTGGTGTCGTGGCTGGCCGCGGAGACGCGCACCTCGCGCAGGTTGGTGGCGCGTTGAGGCTCGTCGTCCGCGTGCGCGGCGAGCGACAGGGTCGCGATCGCGCAGGCGATGGCACGCGCGAGCGCGCGTCCATGAAAATGGTGCAGGGGCATGGCGGTAAATCCGTTGTCGTGAGGCGTACGGGATCGATGCGATCAGGCGTGCGCGACGACGGGCGGACCTCGGGGTGGGGCGTGGACGAGCGCAACCGTCGGGCCGGCGCGGATCTCGGGAAGCGGTGCCGGCACATGCGGCACCGCGAGCAGGGGATGACCGATAAAGACGGCGCCGGCGACGGCGGGCAGCTGTGCGAAGAGCGTGCAGTAGCCGCAGGCGGCATCGGGCTCGCAGGCGTCGTGTCCACTGGCGGCGTGACCCATGCCGACGTGACCCTTCGCGGCGTGGTCCATCTCGCCGTCCGGCATATCGCCATGCGACATGCCGTGATGCGACGCGGGCATCGTTTCGCACCATGCGCCCAGGTCGGGGAACGCGAGCCACTCCACCGTGCGCGACACGGTCGGCGCGAGCGCGGTGAGCCAGACGGCGACGAGCGCCATCCATCCCAGCCATCGCCTCGTTGCCGCGTTCCGGCGCACGGAACCACCCCTTCGCTGAACCCTGGATACGGGTCCAGGGATGATCGCACGAGCCCGTGTGACGGCCATGCGACACGGTGTCGCTGGCAGGCTCACGTGCGCGGTGGAATGGGCGGCACCGCGGGCGCGGTGACGATCACGGGCGGTTCCCGCAGCAGGAGCACCAGGCCGACGCCGAGCGTGCCGACACACGATGCCAGCAGGAAACCGTCGAGCGTCGAGAGCGTGAACGCCTGGGCGCGCACGGCGCCCGCCAGCAGTCCTACCCCTCGCGCCTGCGCGTCTCCGACGCCCTGCGTGGATGCGCCGACGGCCTGCGCATAAGCCGCGATGCGTTCGAGCGTGACGGGATCGCCGTTCGCGACGTGCTGGCCGATCAGGTTCGAATGCAGCTGCTCGGCCTTGCGCGTGAACATGATCAGCAGCGACGTGCCGAGCTGGCCGCCGAACAGGCGCGCGGTCTGGATGATGGCACCGAACGTGATGCCGTCCGCCGGGCCCACGTGGTGGCCGAAGAAATAGATCACGGCCGTGAGCTCCAGCGTTTCGCCGACGGCCTGCAGAAGCAGCGCCATCCGGAAGTCCGTTTCGGCCCACTGCGACGTGATGCCCGTGGCCAGGAGAAAGCCCGCCGTCGCGATCGCCAGTCCGGTGCCGATGGCGAAGCGCGCGTCGATGCGATTGAGCAGCCACGCCACCGAGGGTGCGATCACCAGCTGCGGCAACGCGACCCAGAGCAGTGCGCTGCCCACCTCCAGCGGGCGAAGGCCTTGTACCGTGATGAGGTAGTTCGCGACAAGCGTATTGCTCGATGTCACGAGGAAGCGCGTCGCCAGCACCAGCAAGATGCAGATCATCACGTTGCGGCGAACGAGCAGGGTGAAATCGATGCTGGGCTTTTCCAGTGTCGACTCGTGCAGCAGGAAAAGCCCCACGGCGATGATGCCGATGGCGAGCAGGCTGACGATCAGGGTCGACGAGAACCAGTCGAGCCGGTCGCCCTGGTCGAGTGCGACGAAGATCAGCGTGAAGCCCGACGCGCCGACGACCATGCCGCGGAAATCGCCCGCGCGCAGGAACGCGCGGTCGATGGGAAGGCGCAGCAATCCGAACCAGTACAGACCGAACAGCGGCGCGGCAAGCACGGTGTTCTGCCAGAAGATCCAGTCCCACGTCACGTGCTCGACATACCAGCCCTCCAGCGTCGAGGCGACGTTGAGGCCGAGGATGATGTTCATCGCGTAGGCGGCCAGCCCCCACGGCCATAATCGTTTCGGCAGCGCCGTGAGGATGAAGGCGGCGGTCAACGGGATGAACGTTCCGGACCCGAGGCCCGCGACCACCTGTAGCGCGATGAGCGAGCGAAGATCGGGTGCGAACGGGATCAGGAACTCCGCGAGGCCGTAGAGCACGCAACCGGCGAGCAGCACACGTCGCGGCGAAAACGCGCGACCGAGGAAGATCGAGATCGGCCCGATGAACATCTGCGCGCCGGAGAAGGCCGTGGGGATCCACGCACCTTCGTCGAAACCCGCGCCGACCGCGCCGCGCACGTCCGCCAGGCCGATCGAGGTCAGGCGCGAAGTCAGTGTCGTCGCCACCGCGCCTACCAGTACGGCGACGATGCCAAGCCACGGCAATTGAGCGGTGGGCGTGGGCGCGGGCGTGGCGGCGGCCGCGGCCGTCGCGCTCATGGCCGCGTCGCCGCGTCGGCCACCGGTTGCCGCGGAATCGGCTCGCCTTCGCTCCAGCCGCCACCGAGCGCCTTGATCAGCGACACCGCCGCGAGGAGCCGCTGCTGGTCGTTCTGAATCGCCGCGCGCTGGCTGGCGAGTGCCTGCCGCTCGGAATCGACGACTTCGAAGTAACCCGCAAGGCCGCGGTCGTAACGGGAGCGCGAGACCTTCGCGGCGGACGTCGCGGCGTCCACGGTCGCGTCGAGCGCATCGCCGCGTTCGCGCAGCCAGCGCGTGTCGTCGAGCGAATCCTGTACTTCGCGGAACGCGACGACGCCACTCTGCCGCCACTGCGCCAGCGCCACGCGGTAGGCGGCTTCGGCGCCCTGCAGCCGCGCCTTGTTGCGACCGCCTTCGAAGATCGGCAGCGTCACGGACGGGCCGATCGACCAGAGACGGCTGTCGCGGTCGGTGATGTCGCCCAGGCCGTTGCTTGCGATGCCGGCCGATCCCGTGAGGCGCACCTGCGGAAAGAAGGCGGCCTTCGCGATGCCGATGCGCGCGCTGGCGGCGGCGAGGGCGCGCTCGTTCGCCGCGACGTCGGGTCGACGCTCGAGCAGCGACGAAGGCAGGCCGGCAGGGACGTCGGGCACGGTCGGCGTCCACGGCCGTACCTCGACGACGAAGTCGGGCGCGTTGCGTCCCTCGAGCACGGCGAGGGCGTGTTCGAGGTTATCGCGACGACGGTGTGCATCGGCGAGGTCCGCGCGTGTCTGCGTCAGGTCGGCGCGTGCGCGCAGCACATCCAGATCGCCCACGACACCGGCGCGCGCGCGGCGGTCCGCGAGCTGCAAGGCGTCTTCGCGCAGGCTCACGGTGCGGGCGAGCACGTCGATGTCGCGATCGGTGCTGCGTAGCGTGAGGTACGTGGAGGCGGTACTCGCCGCGAGGCTGAGGCGCAGCGCCGCGATCGTATCGGCGCTGCCTTCGACATCGGCGCCCGCGGCCTCCACGCTGCGGCGCACACGCCCCCACAGGTCCACTTCGTAAGCCACGTCGACCGGTGCGCGCCAGAGCGTGGTCTCCAGTTCCGGCAAGCGGTTCGAAACGCTCCCCGAGGTGCGTCCGCGAACATAGGCGGGATCGAACGTCACGTTCGGAAATTCATCGGCGCGTGCGACGCCGAGCAGCGCGCGGCTCTGGTCGTAGCGGGCGAGGGCACCGGCCAGGTCGAGGTTCGCCGTGAGCGTGGCATCCACGTGCCGGTCGAGTTCGTCGTCACGGAACAGCGTCCACCAGTCGTCCGGAATGGCCGATGCCGCCGACGCGGGGGCGCGCCAGGCGGCCGGCGCGGGATGGTCCGGTCGGCGGTAGTCCGGGCCGACGACGCAACCTGCGAGACAGGCGAGGCCCGACACGAGCATGGCGATGCGACGGGTCACTGCGGCTGCCTGTCGTGCTCGGCGATCTTCACGATGGTGGACAGCCCCGGAACGATGCGCGGCCGGTAGCGCTGCAGATCGTCGCCCGAGAAGAGGATCTTCACCGGCACGCGTTGTACCACCTTGGTGAAGTTGCCCGTCGCGTTGTCCGGCGGCAACAGGGCGAACTGCGAGCCCGAGGCCGGCGCGAAGCTGTCGACGGTTCCGGTGAAGCGCACATCGGGAATCGCATCGATCGTCATGTGCGCGACGGTGCCGCGCCGGATGCCGCGCAGCTGGGTCTCCTTGAAGTTGGCGACCACCCATACGTCGTCGGACACGATCGCCAGCAGCGTCTGCCCGGCATTCACCCGTGCGCCCACTTCGACGGTGCGCTTGCCGACATAGCCGCTGACCGGCGCGATCACCTTCGTGTAACCGTAGGCGAGCTGGGCATCGTGGAGCGCCGCCTCGGCGGTCGCGACCTGGGCCACCGCCGAGGCGCGGGCCGCGGTGGCGGCCACCTTTCGGGCATTGGCGCTGGTCGCGTTGGCCACGGCGGCATCCGAGGCCGCGCGCGCCGCATCGAACTCCTGGCGCGAGATCCCGCGCGGCGTCTCGTTCACCAGTTCGTCGGCGCGGCGCAGATCGAGGGCGGTCTTCCGGGTGGACGCGTTGGCGGCGACGATCGCGGCCGACGCCTCGGCGATCTGCGCCTCGGCGCTGGCGACCTGCCCGCGGGCCCGCTCGATCTCGGCGCGCGCCTGTTCCACGGCGACGTCGAAATCGCGCGTGTCCAGTTCGAGCAGCACGTCGCCCGCCTTCACGTGTTGATTGTCGTTCACGCGCAGCACCTGCACCGTGCCGGTGACACGGGGCGCCACGGGATGGATGCGGCCGGTGACGTAGGCGTCGGTCGTCGTCTCGGTCCGGTCGAGCCAGAAAAAAAGCAAAACGGCGAGCGTTCCGAGGACGAGGAGTCCACCGATGATGCGAAGCGCGTGTTTCATGGGCCCCATCCCTGTCTGTCAGGCGTCACGCTGCCACCACCGGGGCCGGGGGGCTTGGCGAATCCTGAGATTTCGCGGCGACGCCCTCGTCATTGACCGTCCGCTATTTACGTTCCTATATTGCGGTCGCCCCTACCCAGGATCTACCTCGTGCGCCTTCGCCCCCTTGCCGCGCTGTTGCTGCTCGTCGCCTCCGGCTCCGCCGGTGCCGCCGACCTCGTCGTGTCCGCCGCCGCGAGCCTCACCGACGCCTTCCAGGCGGTGGGCAAGGCCTATGAAGCGAAGCACCCGGAGACGCGCGTCGTACTGAATCTCGCGGCCTCGGACGTGCTGCTGCGCCAGATCGCCAGCGGCGCCCCGGCCGACGTCTTCGCGTCGGCCGACCAGACGGCCATGGACAAGGCGGCCGCGGCGAAGGCGATCGACCCGGCTACCCGCCAGGATTTCGCGCGGAACGGGCTCGTGCTGATCGTGCCGCGGGGCAACCCGGCGAAGGTGTCGGGACCTCGCGATCTCGGGGGTCCGGCGGTGAAACGTGTCGCCTACGGCGCCCCCGCCTCCGTGCCGGCCGGGCGCTATACGAAGGCTGCGCTGGAACAGCTGACGCTATGGCAGGCCGTTTCGGCCAAGGGTGTGCTCGCGCAGAACGTGCGCCAGGCGCTCGACTACGTCGCGCGGGGCGAAGTGGACGCCGGGTTCGTCTTCTCGACGGACGCGACGGTGGCGCGCGATCGTGTCGACGTCGCCGCCACGGTGCCGACGCCCACGCCGATCAGCTACCCCATCGCCGTCGTCGCCGGTTCGAAGCAGCCGAAGGACGCCGCCGCCTTCGAGGCCTTCGTGCAGTCGCCCGAGGGGCGCAGGATCCTCGCCGGCTTCGGCTTCCAGGCGCCCTGAGAAACCGTGGACGGCGTCTGGATACCGCTGGCGCTGACGCTCAAGGTCGCGTTGTGGGCGACGGCCATCAACCTCGTGCTCGGCGTGGCCGTCGCGTTCGGGCTGGCGCGCTGGCGATCGCCGGCGCGCGAAGTGGTGGATTCCGTGCTGACCCTGCCGCTGGTGCTTCCGCCCACCGTGCTGGGCTACTACCTGCTCGTGCTGCTCGGCCGGCGTGGCGTGTTCGGCGCGTGGCTAGACCGGCTCGGTATCGAGCTCGTCTTTACCTGGCAGGGTGCCGTGATCGCCTCGACGCTCGTCGCGTTTCCGCTCGTGCAGAAAGCGGCGCGCGCCGCCTTCGAGGCCGTGGACCCTCAGCTGGAGGACGCCGCGCGCGTGCTCGGGTTGCGCGAGGTCGCGGTGTTCTTCCGCGTGTCGCTGCCGCTGGCCGCGCGTGGCATCACGGCCGGTGCGCTGCTCGCGTTCGCCCGGGCGCTTGGCGAATTCGGCGCGACGCTGATGATCGCCGGCAACCTGCCCGGACGCACGCAGACGCTCTCGGTGGCGATTTACGCCGCGGTGCAGGCGGGCGACGATCGCACCGCGGGGCTGATGGTGGCCGTGGTCTCGGTGACCTGTGTGGTCGCGCTCCTGCTGGCGGGCTGGCTCGCGCCGGGGCGTGTGCGACGGGTGCGTCCATGAGCGTCGACGTCGCGATCCGCAAGGACCTCCGGGCCGACGACCGGCACTTCCGGCTCGATGTCGCCTTCGCGTCGGAGCACCGGCGCATCGTGCTGTTCGGGCCGTCCGGCGCCGGCAAGAGCCTCACGTTGCGCGCGATGGCGGGCCTCTTGTCTCCGGACGCGGGCCACGTGCGCGTCGACGGACGCACGCTCTTCGACCGCGACGCCGGCGTGGACCTGCGCGCGAGCGAGAGGGGCGTGGCCTATGTGTTTCAGGATTACGCGCTGTTTCCGCACCTGACCGTGGCGCAGAACATCGGCTTCGGGCTGCATCGTGGCTGGTTCAATCCGCGGCGCGGTACCCACGACGCGCGCGTGCGCCACTGGATCGACACCTTCGAACTGGCGGGCGTCGCCGGCAGTTACCCATCGCGCATCTCCGGCGGCCAGCGGCAGCGCGTCGCGCTGGCCCGCGCGCTGATCGCGGAGCCGCGTCTCGTGCTGCTGGACGAACCGTTCGCGGCGCTGGATCCCGCGTTGCGCGGACGCATGCGCGCGGAGCTGCTGGCGCTGCAGGCCCGGCTGGACATCCAGCTCCTGGTGATCACCCACGACCCCGCCGACGTCGACGCGCTCGACGGACACACCATCGAGCTGCGGGATGGGCGGGTGGCCTAGTCGGTGACGCCGAGGATCACCGCCGACGCGTCGAATACCGCCACGATGGCCGAGCCTTCCGCGAGTGACAGGTCGGCGACGGCCTCGCGGGTCACGATCGCGGTCATGGTGCCGCCACCGTCGAGACCGACCGAGACCTCGCTGTTCACCGCGCCGGGCACCACCTGCTGGACCTTGCCCGGCAGGCGGTTGGCCGCGGAGACGCGGAGCCGGTCGTCGGGGAGGGCGAGGATCACCCAGCTCGCCTTTACGAGCACGATCACCGGCCGGCCCGGCGCGAGCCCGAGGCTGGCGGTGCTCTCGCGGGTGACCGTCGCCACCACGGTGGCGCCGCCGTTGAGCTCGATCCGCACGGTGTCGTTCACGGCGCCTTCGGCGATGTGGCGGATGGTGCCGGCGAGCTGGTTGCGCGCACTGGTTCTCATGGTGAATCGCCTCAGCAGGTGAAGGTCGTCGCTGGCGTCTTCGCCCAGCGTGGCGAGCCGGTCGACGAATCGACGGTGTTCGGCTTCTATCGTGCGGAACGACGCGATCAGGCGCTGGGCCCTCGGTGTGAGCGTGGCGCCGCCGCCGCCGCGCCCGCCGGTGGAGCGCAGCACGAGGGCCTCGCCGGCCAGGTTGTTCATGGCCTCCACGGCATCCCAGGCGCCCTTGTAGCTCATGCCCACCGCCTTCGCCGCCGCGGTGATCGAGCCCGTGGCGCCGATCTGCGCGAGCAGCTCGACGCGGTCCACGCCACCCCAGCGGCGGGCGCCGTCGGTGAGCCAGAGCGAGCCTTCGTACTGGAGCATGGTGTCACCGCGAGCCGGAAGAACTCCGCAGAGTCTAGCCGTGGTGGGGTGCTCTCGTGGGATCATGCCGAATTCGCGGGTTCATGCCCGCCCCGATCGAGTGCGGTAGTGACGGACAAGCAAGACACGAGCGGCGCGAAAGCCGTCGCCCTGCGGGCGATGAAATACCTCCTGACGGTCGCGATCGTCGGCGGTGCGGCGTTCCTGCTCCATCGATACATCGGCCGCATGGCATGGCACGACGTGAGGGACGCGGTCGACCGCATTCCGCGCTGGCACGTGGTGTGTTCCATCCTCGCCACGCTCGTCAGCTGGATATGCCTCACGGCGTACGACGTCTTCGCGGTCGAGACCGTCGTACCGGGCAAGGTCTCCATGCGGATGAAGATCTTCTCGGGCTTCACCACGCACGCGATCTGCAATGCGCTGGGCTTCCACGCGATCACCGGCACCGCGTTGCGCTACCGCATGCTTTCCACGCAGGGTGTGAGCGCGCCCGACGTGGCGCGTGTCGTGGGGCTGGTCGGTTTCGCCGTGGCGATGGGCTTCGCCGGCGTCACCTGTCTCGCGCTGATGCTCGAGCCGTCGATCGCCCATGGCTGGGGTCGCTGGCCCGGCGTGGTGCTCGTGGTGCTGTTCGCGCTGCTGTTGCGCTGGCTCGCGGGCAAGCACGACGAACTGAAGGTCTGGAAGTTCAGCACGCCCGTGCCGTCGGCGCGCTCGGCGGGGGCGCAGATCGTGATCGGCGTGGTCGAGATGATGGGCGCTATCGCGGCCATGTATTTCCTGCTGCCCACCGACATCGCGGGCAGCTTTCTCGATTTCGCGCCGATCTACGTCGGCGCGATCCTTGCCGGCATCATCAGCAACACGCCCGGCGGCATCGGCGCGTTCGAGGCGCTGACGCTGGCGGCATTTCCCCAGGAGCAGCGCGCGCAGGTGCTCGCGGCGCTGCTGGCCTATCGCGTGATCTACGGCTTCGGACCGCTGATCCTCGCGTCGATCGGCTTTGGCGCGTTCGAAGTACGTCGCCGCCTGCGGAGGCACGCATGAACGTCGTCGTGCGACGCTCGCTCGTCGTCGCCGCGCTGGTGTGGCTGGTCGCCTGCACGCCACCGCACGCGCGACGAACCGATGTGCTGTTCTGGAACGCGCCGCAACGCGAAGCGAACTTCCGTGCGATGGAAACCCAATACGCCAGCAATGTCGTGCACCACGGCGACGCGCACCCGTTACCGCCCGGCGCGCCGTTGCAGCCGGTGTTCGACGATGGCGGCACGCTGGACGCCTATATGGCGGATCACCATGTCGCAGGGGTGATGGTGCTCCAGGACGGCAAGGTTCGCCTCGAGCGCTACGGCCTCGACGCGAACGCGACGACGCGCTGGACCTCGTTCTCCGTCGCGAAATCGTTCACGTCCACGCTCGTCGGCGCGGCGTTGCGCGACGGCGCCATCCGCAGTCTCGACGACAAGGTGACCCGCTACATCCCCGAGCTCGCCGCCGGCGCGTATCGCGACGTGACCGTGCGCCAGCTGCTGTCGATGACGTCGGGCGTGAAGTGGAACGAGGATTACGCGGACCCGCACTCCGACGTGGCGATGATGTACGAGGGCAAGCGCGAGCCGGGTGTGCCGCTGCTCGTGTCGTTCATGTCGCATCTTCCGCGCGAATTCCCGCCGGGCGCACGCTGGGCGTACAAGACGGGCGAGACGGACCTGATCGGCATCCTGGTCACGCGCGCCACGGGCAAGACGCTGGCCGCGTACCTCGCGGAAAAGATCTGGATTCCCTATGGCATGGCGGCCGATGCGATCTGGTTGAAGGACGACGTGGACGGAACCGAAGCCGGCGGCTCCGGCGTCTCGGCCACGCTCGGCGATTACGCGCGCCTCGGTCAGTTCCTGCTCGACGGTGGTATCGCGGGTGGCAAGCCCGTGCTCGCCGATGGCTGGCTCGACGCGGCGACGCGTACGCAGGCCGATATCCATGTGCCCGGCCGGGGCTACGGCTACCAGTGGTGGACGTACGCCGACGGCACCTACGAAGGCATCGGCATCTTCGGCCAGCTGCTCCACGTGGACCCGCGCCGTCACCTCGTGATCGCCCAGTTCGCCGCCTGGCCGGTGGCGACCGACGACGCACAGGCGAAGGACCGGGCGGCGTTCGTGCAGGCGGTCAATCGCGCGGTCGACGGTCGATCGGACTAAACTGGCGGCTCCCCGCTGGACGATCCCCCGTATGGCCCTCGACTGGAACGACCTCATCTGCACCCCCGACAGCGATGCCATCGAGGCGCTCGCCGCATCGTGGAGCTGGCGCATCGGCGACGCGTTCACGCCGCTTCTCTTCACGGCGCTGGGCGACATGTTCTACGAGGCCGACGAGGGCGGCATCTTCTGGCTCAACACGGGTACGGCGGAGCTCGAGCGCGTGGCGGAAAGCGTGCCGGGCTTCAACCAGCTGTTGCGCGAAGACATCGCCGACGACTGGCTGCTGCCGCCGCTGATCGAAGCGCTGATCGAGGCCGGCAAGACCCGGGCGGAAGGCGAGTGCTACACGTACTTCACGCTGCCGGTGTTCGCCGAAGGCGAGTACAGCGTCGAGAACCTCAACCCGGTATCGGCGAGGGAGCACTTCGAACTGACGGGCTCGGTGCTGCAGCAGCTGCAGGACCTGCCGGACGGCACCGACGTCAATATCGATATCACGCACTGACGCTCAGGCGAACCAGTCGTCCTCGCGCTGGTGGCGCAGGGCGACGATGGTGACGTGCGCCTTGTCGATGTGGAACAGCGCGATGTAACCGTACCCGCCGAAGGGCACCACCAGCTCGCGAAGAAAGGGGTTGCCCGGCTCGGCCTTGCGGCAGGTGTACGGAAATTCGTGGAGAACACCGATCGCGCGCATCAGCGTGTCGAGCGCGCGTTGCGCGAGATCGGGGTCGCGTTCCGCGAGGAAGTCCATGAGGCGCAGGAGATCGTCTCGTGCGCCGTCGGTGTAACGAACCTCGTAGATCATTCCTTTCCTTTGCGTCGCGCCGCGGCGATCCGCGCGGCAGCCTCCCTATGTACGTCGGCAGCGGCGTGGAAACTGCCGGAGCGTTCCGCTTGCGCGAGTGAGGCAAGGCCGCGCGCCACGAATTCCTTCTGCATCGCGCGTCGCTCGATGGCTTCGGCCATGGCCGTTTCGACGAATCCGGAGAGCGTTTCGTCCCTGTCGAGCACGCCTTCGGCGCGCTTGCGGAACGAGGGCTCGACCCGTATCGACGGAATGGTGGCGGTCTTCATGGCGAACTCCTGCATTGCAATTGCGATGCAAGTTAGCATGCGACCAGCGTCCGCGCCACCATGCGTGCCCCAATGCCTAGCAACCGGCGGCGCGCGCTTCGAGCAGGCGGCGTTCGCGATCGTTGCGCGTGAGTGCGGCGGCCCGGCGAAACGCATCGCGCGCCTCGTCCCGACGATCCAGCCGGAACAGAAGATCGCCCAGCACGCTGGGCAGCAGGTGGTAGTCGCGCAGCGTCGGCTCGTCGACCAGCGCTTCCGCGATCGGCAAGCCTGCGGCCGGGCCCTCCGCCATCGACACCGCCATGGCGCGATTGAGTTCGACGACGGGCGACGGAACGACGGCGACCAGTTCGCCGTAGAGGGCCGCGATGCGCGCCCAGTCCGTGTCTTCCGCGCGCGCGGCGCGCGCATGGCAGACGGCGATGGCCGCCTGAAGCGCATAGGGGCCGCGGGCGCCGCCGAGACGTCCGGCACGGGTGAGCGCTTCCTCGCCGCGATGGATCAGCAGGCGGTCCCACAGGCGCCGGTCCTGATCGGGCAGCAGCACGGGTTCGCCGTGCGCGTCGACGCGCGACCGCAGTCGCGATGCCTGGATTTCCATCAGTGCCACCAGGCCGTGTACCTCGGCTTCGCCGGGCACGAGTTCGGCCAGCACGCGTCCAAGCCGCTGCGCTTCTTCGCAGAGCGCGGGGCGCAGCAGATCGTCGCCCGCCGTGGCCGCATAGCCCTCGTTGAACACCAGATAGATCACGTGCAGCACGGCCGCGAGACGTTCGCCCAGGGCCTCGCCCCGCGGCACCTCGTAGACCACGGCCGGGTCGGCGAGGCTGCGCTTCGCACGCACGATGCGCTGCGCGATGGTCGCCTCGGGAACGAGGAACGCGCGCGCTATTTCGTCGGTCGACAGTCCGCCGAGGAGTCGCAGGGTCAGCGCCACCTGCGCCTCCACCGACAGCACCGGGTGGCACGCGGTGAAGATCAGCCGAAGCATGTCGTCGCCGATGTCGTCGTCGAGGCGGTCGATCAGACGGTCTTCATCGGATTCGAGCAGCCCTTCCATGTCCTGGCCGAGGGCTTCGAGCTTGCGTCCCGCCATGCGCTCGCGGCGAATGCGATCGACGGCGCGATGCTTCGCCGTCTGCGTCAGCCAGGCGCCGGGATTCTTCGGCACACCTTCGGCGGGCCAGCGTTCCAGCGCCACGACGAGCGCGTCCTGCGCGAGCTCTTCGGCGAGACCGACGTCGCGCACCATGCGGGCGATGGTGGCGATCAGGCGTGGCGATTCGATCTTCCAGATCGCATCGATGGCGCGATGGGTATCGTGGATCGTCATAGGCCACGCATGACAGCATCCGCCGCCATGCGTGGCAAGCCGCGTCGCGGCAATCAGGACGCCACGGGCATCAGTTCTTCCATGCGGTACAGCTCGCGGATCTCGAGGCGGGCATCGTCGCCGTCGGGGAACGGAAACGATTCCGTCCACGCGATCGCGTCGTCGATGCTGTCGACGCGCAGCACCCAGAAGCCCGCCACCATTTCCTTGATTTCCGCGAACGGGCCGTCGATCACGGTCGCCTTGCCCCGGGCGAAGGCGACCCGCTTCGCATGCCTGCTGGACGACAACCCATGCCCGGCGATAAGCACGCCCGCCTCGGCGCCCGCGCGGTTGGCTTCGGCCATGCGGCCAAGCTGCTCCGCACCGGGATCCCAGTCGGTCTCGCTGCGCTCGTTCGCCTTCAGCATCACCATGTAACGAGGGCGCGGCGAATCGTTCTCGCTGGGATCGCCGAAACCGGACAATCCGCCCGGACAGCCGATGGGCCGGATCTCGATCCGTGCTTCGCCACCCGCGTCCTCGGCCGGCCAGTCCTTCACCCATTGAACGGCCTCTTCCATGGATCCGGCTTCGATGATGCTGAAGCCGGCCACCAGCTCCTTCGTTTCGGTGAAGGGCCCATCGACCACGATGGCCTTGCGACCGGGACCGAACGTGACGCGCACACCCTGGCGGCTCGGCTTGAGGCCTTCGCCGGCCAGGAAACGACCCTCGGCCGCGAGCGTGTCGACGTAGTCGCCCATCGCCTCGATGAGATCGCGTGTCGGTCGCGCACCGGCTTCGGTTTCGTCGTCGGCCTTACGGACGATCAGGAATCGCATGGGACACTCCTCATTTCGCGGGAGACGGCAGGTCGCCGGCGTTGACCATCCAGGGAACCCCGAACTTGTCGGTCAGCATGCCGAAGCCCTTCGCCCAGAATGTTTCGCCAAAGGGCATGGTGACGGTCGCGCCTTCCGACAGCGCATCGAACACCTCGTGGCCGCGCTCGACACTCTGAAAGCCGAGCGAGATCGAGAAGCCCTTGAAGCCCCCGACCGCATCCTCCGGATTGTCGGAGCCCATGATGATCTGGTCATCGACCGCGAGGCTCACGTGCATGATCTTGTCGCTCATGGCGGCGAGCTGTTCGGGCGACGGGCCACCACAACCGGCCTCGCTCCCCGGCGGCGGAGGCGGCATGTCGCTGAAGCGATGCATCTCGACGATCTTGCCGTGGAGAGCCTTCTCGTAGAACGTGAACGCTTCTTCGCAGGTGCCGGCGAAAAACAGGTACGGCTGAACGGTCATGACGATTTCCTTGTGTCGTTGGTTAAAGGGAGCGGGCCGCGACCTCGGCGCGCAGGCGTTCTTCCTGCGCGCGGGCCTCGACGGTGAATTCGGGGCCGAAGTCGTCGGCGTCGAAGATGCGGCGGATCTCGATCTCGGAGGTGCCGTCCTCGAAGGGGTTCGGGGCGCGCTTCACCCATTCGATGGCTTCGTCGAGCGAGCGCACCTGCATCAGCCAGAAGCCGGCGACGAGTTCGCGCGGATCGCCGAAGGGGCCGTCGATCACGTCGCGCGTGTCGCCGGAGAACCGCACGCGGGCACCTTCCCGGCTCGGGTGGAGCCCCTCGGCCGCAAGCAGCACGCCGGCGCGCACCAGTGATTCGTTGTAGTTGCCCATGGCCGTGATCGTCGCCTCGCTCGGCATCTCGCCTGCCTCGGACGCGCTCGTCGCCCGGAGAATCACCATGAATCGCATCGCACGCACTCCTCGGGTGGCCAGGACCTTTCCGGCCTTTCAAGGAGACGTCGATTGTGCCCCGGCTGGATCGACAAGGGCGACCGACATTTTTTCAACCCGGCCCGGGGGACCGGGTCGGCCTCAGACCGCGCTCGCGGGGGCGTCGAAGACGGCCCGCACGCCGTCCGGTTCGAAGCGGATGGCCGGCATGCCGGTGCGACGGCCGGCCACCTTTTCGATGAAGCAGGTGCCGAAGCCGCGGCGGACGGGCAGCGACACCAGGGGGCCGCCCCTCTCCTTCCACTCGATGCGTGCCTCGCCGCGAACGCGGGCGGGGTCGAACGACCAGTCGATGGCGATCGTGCCGTCGGGGACGGAGAGAGCGCCGTACTTCGTGGCGTTGGTCAGCAGCTCGTGCACCGCCATCGTGACGGACACGGCCGTTTCTGGATCGACCACGAGGGCCGGTCCTCCGAAGCTGACCCGTTCGCGGTCCGGATCGTGCGGTGCCACGGCGCCCGCCACGACCGCCTCGAGCGCCATGTGGCCCGACGGGCGGCAGAGCAGCAGGTCGTGGGCCCGCGCCAGGGCGCGGAGACGCGTGCCGAACGCCGCCATCGAACAGGCCAGCGGCCGATCGTCGCGGAAGCTCTGGATCGCCATGGCCTGCACCACCATCAGCAGGTTCTTCATCCGGTGGTTGAGGTCGTCGATCACCACGCGCTGCGCGCGCGCCGTGTCGCGCAATACCGCCACGTCGTCGGGGGATCGGGTCGCGTCGTTTCTCATCGTCGGGCGAAGATAAAGGAATAAGCCCGCGCGTTACACGACGTTACGCAACCCGCGTGAGCCGTGTCACGTGGCGGGCCATCCGACGCAAATTTGAGATTTCTTCCATTGCGCATCGGGCAGAAAACGGACCGGATACTTGCCCCGTTATGCCAGAATCCGGTCGTCGCCATGGCTCAGGCCGCGCGCACGCTGGATATGGGGATACGAATCGACGGTTGGCTCGCTGCGCACGCGGCGGGTCGGCGTTTACGTATCCGTGGCATGGCGCCTGTGCCGTCACTCACGCAATGGACTCCGAACACATGGATCTGCTTCGCTTCCTCGCACTGCTGCCCCTGCGCCTCGTACGCGGCTTTTTCCGTCTGCTCGGCGCGGCGCTTCGGCCCCTGTTCGGCAACATGGCGTGGTCCGCCCCGGCATGGATGCCCGCCACGGGACGCGTGGCCCGTACCCACCCCCTGAAGTTCGCCGGCACGATCGCCGCCGTCATCGGTCTTGCGGCGGCGGGCTGGTTCGGCTGGCATTGGTGGCAGAACCGGCCGCGCCCCGCCGAGCCGAACCGCATTACGTTCGACGTGGCCGCGCCCGCCGTCACCGATTACGACCACGTACCGGCGACGATCCGGCCGCTCACCGTGACGTTCTCCGGTTCCGCCGCGAAGCTCGAATCGCTCGGCAAGCCGGTCACCGACGGTATCGCGATGGACCCGAAACTGCCGGGCCAGTGGGCATGGGAAAACGACCGCGTGCTCCGGTTCACCCCCGCGGCCGACTGGCCGGTGGGGCGCAAGGTCGACGTGCGCTTCGACAAGGCGAAGGTGTTCGCGCCCCAGGCCTTGCTGGCTGACGACCACCTGACCTTCGCAACCGCGCCGTTCACCGCGCGCGTGGTCAACGGCGAGTTCTATCAGGATCCGCAGGACCCGACCCGCAAGAAGACGATCGTCCAGCTCGGCTTCAACTACCCGGTCGACGCGGCGCAGCTCGAAAAGCGCATCGCGCTCGACCTGCGCAACGGCAACGACAAGCGCGGCGACGCGCTGAAATACACGGTGACCTACGACGAGCACCGCCTCAACGCGTTCATCCACTCCCAGCCGCTGCAGCTGCCGCGCGACGACGGCTCGGTCGGCTTGCGCCTCGACGACGGCGTGCGCAGCAGCCGCGGCGGCGATGGCACCGAGAAGCCCCTCGAAACGTCGGTGCGGGTGCCCGGTCTGTACAGCCTGAAGGTCGACGAGGTGTCGGCCACGCTGGTGGACAACGAGCGTTTCGAGCCCGAGCAGGTCGTGGTCATGCAGTTCGGCGGCCCGGTCAGCGATGCCGAGCTCGCGAAGAAGCTGCACGTATGGGCGTTGCCACTGGACGACGACAAGCACTACGCGATGACCAGCATCGGCGAGGCCGACCTGCGCGGGTTCACGGCGCTGAAGCCCGAGGTCGTGCCGACAGAGAACGACTGGTCCGAATCGCAGAGCTTCCGCTATCACGCGCAGCCCGGACAGCGGATCTACGTGCGGATCGACAAGGGCATGACGTCGTTCGGCGGTTACGTGATGCCGCGGCCGCGCACCGACCTGCTCACCGTGCCCGATTATCCGCGCCTGCTCCGGTTCATGGCCGACGGCTCGCTGCTGTCGCTCACCGGCGATCGCCGCCTGTCCGTCGTCTCGCGCAACATGCCCGGCATGCGCATGGAGATCGGCCGCGTATTGCCCGACCAGCTGCAGCACCTGGTCACGCTCAACTCGGGCAGCTACGCGAAGCCGGAGATGTACGGCTTTACCCCGGATCACATCGTGGATCGCTTCGTGAAGAAGGTCTCGTTCCCGGACGAGGGACCGGGCAAGGCGCATTACGAAGGGTTCGATCTTGGGCAGTACCTCGCCGCGGGCAAGCGCGGCGTGTTCCTGCTGAAGCTATCCGGCTACGACGCCAAGGCGGAGCAGGAAGCCCGCGAGCGTCGCGAGAAGGCGGCTCGCGAAGCGGCCGCGCGCGAAGCGGGGAGCGATCCGGATGCCGCGGCGGCCGAGGCGGCCCGCGACGACGACAACGACAGCGCGCCCTACGACTGGCCGCGCGACGAGCGCCTCGTGGTCATCACCGATCTCGGCGTGATCGCGAAGAAATCGCTCGACGGCAGCCAGGATATCTTCGTGCAGTCGATCCACAGCGGCTCGCCGGTTGGCGGCGCCTCCGTGGCGGTGATCGCGAAGAACGGCAGCACGCTGCTCACCCAGACCACCGGTGCCGATGGTCTCGCGCATTTCGCCAACCTCAAGGGCTTCACGCAGGAGAAGGCGCCGGCGATGTACGTGGTGCGGCAGGGTGACGATCTGTCGTTCCTTCCGGTCACGTCGTACGACCGCTCGCTCGATTTCTCGCGCTTCGACATCGGCGGCGAGCCCAACGCGCATAGCCAGGGCCAGCTCTCGGGTTACCTGTTCTCCGACCGCGGCATCTATCGCCCGGGCGATCTCTTCCACATCGGCATGATCGTGCGCGCCAACAGCTGGACCCGCAGCGTGGCCGGTATGCCGCTGATCGCCGAAGTGGTCGACCCGCGCGGCACGACCGTGAAGCAGCAGGCGGTGTCGATGGACGCGGCGGGATTCGCCGAGCTCGAACACACCACGGCGGAAACGTCGCCGACGGGCAACTGGACGGTGAACCTGTACATCGCGAAGGACGGCAAGCCGTATTCGCAGATCGGTAGCACGACCGTGCAGGTCAAGGAGTTCCAGCCGGACCGCATGAAGGTCTCGGCGAAGCTGTCGTCCGCCGTGGCGGAAGGCTGGGTCAAACCCGCGCAGCTGAAGGCGCTGGTCGACGTGCAGAATCTGTTCGGCACGCCGGCGGCCGATCGCCGCGTGGAAGGGTCGCTCGTGCTCCGCCCCGCGTTCCCGTCGTTCCCGAGTTACAAGGACTATCACTTCTACGACATCCGCCGCGCGAAAGAAGGCTTCGAAGAGAAACTCGCGGACGCGAAGACCGACGACAAGGGTCATGCGGAGTTCGCGCTGGATCTGTCGCGCTACGCGGATGCCACCTACCAGCTCTACTTCCTCGCCAAGGCCTATGAAGCCGAGGGCGGCCGCAGTGTCGCGGCTGCGACGCAGGGCATGGTGTCGTCGAACGACTGGCTGGTCGGCTACAAGTCGGTCGACAACCTCGACTACGTGAGCCGCGACGCGAAGCGCACCGTCAACCTCGTCGCCATCGATCCGGCGGCGAAGCGCATGCCGCTTGCCGGCCTGAAGCAGGCGATCGTCGAAACGCGTTACGTGTCGGTGCTGACGAAGCAGGACTCGGGCGTGTTCAAGTACGAATCGAAGGCACGCGAAACGACCATCTCGGAAACCCCGCTATCCATTCCAGCGGCGGGCATCGATGTGGCGCTGCCGACGGACAAGCCGGGTAACTTCGCGCTGGTCGTGAAGAACGCCGACGGCAAGGAAGTGAACCGGGTCGCCTGGTCGGTGGCGGGAGAGGGCAATGTGTCGCGCTCGCTCGAGCGAAACGCCGAACTGCAGCTCACGCTGTCGAAGAAAGACTACGTGCAGGGCGAGGCGGTGGACATCGCGATCCGCGCACCGTACGCGGGTAGCGGCCTCATCACCATCGAGCGGGATCGCGTGTATGCGCACGCGTGGTTCCACGCCGACTCGACGAGCTCGGTGCAGCACATCACCGTGCCGGCCGACTTCGAAGGCAACGGCTACGTGAACGTGCAGTACGTGCGCGACCCGTCGTCGGACGAGATCTTCATGAGCCCGCTGTCGTTCGGCGTGGTGCCGTTCTCCGTGAACATGGACGCGCGTCGCAACGGCATCGCCGTGGAATCCCCCGCGCTGGTGAAGCCGGGCGAGACGGTGACCTTCCACGTCACGTCGCCCGTGCCCACGCGCGCCGTGGTGTTCGCGGTCGACGAGGGTATCCTGCAGGTCGCGCGCTACAAGCTCGGCGATCCGCTGCAGTACTTCTTCCGCAAGCGCATGCTCGAAGTGTCGACGTCGCAGATCCTCGACCTGATCATTCCCGACTTCGGCAAGCTGATGGCGATGGCCGCACCGGGTGGCGACGCGGACGGCGCGGTGGGGCGTCAGCTCAATCCGTTCCGTCGCAAGCGCGACAAGCCGGTGGCTTACTGGTCGGGCATCGTCGATGTCGACGGCTCGCGCGACCTCACGTACACCGTGCCGGACTACTTCAACGGCAAGCTCCGCGTGATGGCGGTCAGCGTGTCGCCGGAGAAGATCGGTACGTTCGAAGGTGCCACCACCGTGCGTGGCGACTTCGTGCTGTCGCCGAACGTGCCGACCACGCTCGCGCCCGGCGACGAGGCCGAGATCAGCGTGGGCGTGGCCAACAACCTGACCGGTCTCGGTGGCAAGGATGTACCCGTGGCCGTCGCGCTCAAGGTGGGGCCGCAGCTGCAGGTGGTCGGCGACGCGTCGCGCACGCTGACGCTCGGCGAGATGCGCGAAGGTGTCGCCATCTTCCGCGTTCGTGCGACCGATCGCCTCGGCTCCGGCAACATGACTTTCACGGCCGGCTACAGCGGCAAGTCGGCGAAGCAGTCGGTCGATCTGTCGGTGCGTCCCGCCTCGCCGCTGCGCACCGACCTTCTCTTCGGTCGCGTGGATGCGCACAGCCGGGGCGACGTGACGGGCCTGCGCGACATGCACGACGAGTACGCGCGTCGCGACGCGGCCCTGTCCACCGTGCCGCTGGTGCTGGCGCGCGGTCTCGCCGCCTACCTCGTGGACTTCCCGCACTACTGCACGGAGCAGGTGATCAGCGCGGCGATGCCCGCCCTCGTGCTGGGCAAGCGCCCGGAGTTCGGTGACGTGAAGCCCGCGCAGATGCGCGATGGCGATGTCGCACCGGCCGATCCGGTGGCGGCGTTGCTCGACACGTTGCGCGCGCGCCAGAACGGACAGGGCGGTTTCGGCCTCTGGACCGCCACCCCCGATACGCATGCGTTCGCGACAGACTACGCCGTGCACTATCTGGTGGAAGCCGCCGATCGCGGCGTCGCCGTGCCCGGCGACCTGCTCGCCTCGGCCGATAACGCGTTGCGCCAGATCGCGTCCGACGACACGGACGATTCGCTGGCCGCGATGCGTCAGCGCGCCTATGCCATCTACCTGCTGACCCGCCAGGGCAACGTCACCACCAACGATCTCGCGTCGGTGCAGCGCCGCCTGCAGGAAATGCATGCGAAGGAATGGAAGAACGATCTCGCCGCCGCGTGGCTCGCGGCGTCGTATCAGATGCTGCATCAGGACCGCCTCGCCGCGGACCTGATGGCGGCACCGCGCAAGCTGCTCGGTCGCAAGCCCGCCGATGAAGCGTATGCCTATGCGGAGTACTACGACGCGCCGATCCGCGACGCGACCGTGCTCTACCTGCTCTCGAAGCATTTCCCCGAACAGGCGAAGGCCCTGCCGCCGGAAACGATCGAGAACCTCGTGCGTCCGCTGGGCAAGGGCCACTACAACACGTTGTCGTCCGGCATGATCATCCTCGCGCTCGACGCGTGGGCGAAGGACGCGGGCGGCGACGTGGCGAAGCTGTCCATCGGTGCGGTAGCCGCGGACGGCAAGGTCACGCCGATCGGCGCGCCGCGGGGCGCGCTCGTCGACGGTCGCTGGGCCGCCGGCACGCAGCGGCTGCGCATGGTCGACGATGCCGATGCCACCGCGTGGTATGCGGTGTCGCAGACGGGCTTCGACCGCAAACCGGCGACGGACACGCGCAAGGATGGCCTCGAGATCACGCGCACGTATACCGACGCGAAGGGCAAGGCGGTCGACACCGTGAATACCGGCGACGAGATCGACGTGCACCTTCGCATCCGCTCCACGCGCGACGAGGGTGTGCCCGATGTGGCGATCGTCGACCTGCTGCCGGGTGGATTCGAGCCGGTGCTCGACACCGCGCCGCCGGCGCAGGCCGACGCGGCCGCGACGGTCGGGAGCGACGCGTCGGGCGAAAGCGAGGAAGGCGACGAGGGTGGCGAAGGCGAGGAAGGCGCGGACGATACGCCGGCCTGGCGTTCGCCGATCGGCACGGCCGCCTCCACGTGGACGCCGGAGTACGCCGACGTACGCGAGGATCGCGTCGTGGTCTACGGTTACGCAAGCAACGACGTGCAGGAGTTCGTGTACCGGATCAAGGCGACGAACGCAGGCAGGTTCACGATCCCGCCGGTCTTCGCGGAGTCGCTGTACGACCGCGGCGTGCAGGCGCGCGCGCCGGGCGGCGGTGCGATCTCGGTGGAGCGGAAGCCCTGACGATCGTGTCGTGACCTTCGTTGCCCGCCTTCGCGCCATCAAATGGCACAACGCGCTCGTCGCCGTGCTGCTCGTCATCGCCGTACCCATCGGGGTACGGCTCTGGCCGCACGATGCGCTGCGCCTGTCGTTTCCGTCGTCGACCGCCGTCTACGATGCGAACGGCCACCTGCTGCGGCTGACGCTCGCAAGCGATCAGCGATACCGGCTCTGGGTGCCGCTGAACGACGTGTCGCCGGCCATGGTCGATGCCGTGCTGCTGCACGAGGATCGCTGGTTCCGCTGGCACCCCGGTGTCAGCGCGTGGGGCCTGCTCCGCGGCGCGTGGATGACGTATGCGCGCGGTGCCAGTCCCCAGGGCGGCTCCACCATCACCATGCAGCTCGCGCGGCTGATGTGGCGCCTCGACACGCGAAGCCCGAAGGGAAAGGTGGTACAGGCGCTGCGCGCCGTGCAGCTGGAGCTGCTGTATTCCAAGCACGACATCCTCGAGGCCTACCTCAACGCCGCGCCTTACGGGCGTAACGTCGAAGGTGTCGGCGCCGCGAGCCTCGCGTATTTCGGCAAGGCGCCCGCGCGCCTCAGCCTGCCCGAGGCCCTGACGCTCGCCGTCATTCCACAGGAGCCCGCACGCGGCCTGCCCGGCGAGGCGAACGGCAACGCGGTGATCGACAAGGCGCTCAAAACGGCACGCGATCGTCTGTTCGCCCGCTGGGTCGCGCGTCATCCCGACGACGCACAGGCGCGGCCGCTGTTCGAACTGCCGCTTCGCCTTCGGCCGCTGTCGCGCCTGCCGTTCGAAGCGCCGCACTTCGTCGAGCAGGTGCTCGCCGCGCGACGACTCGACGGCGACGACGAGATGCGCGTGACCACCACGCTCGACCTCGGCCTGCAGCACAGCCTCGAACGGCAGGTGCGTCAATACGTGGCGCGTGCGAGCGAGCGGGGCATTCGTAACGCCGCGGCGATCCTCGTCGACACACGCGACATGGGCGTCAAGGCGATGGTGGGTTCGGCCGATTACTTCGACGGCGACATCCAGGGGCAGGTCAACGGCACGATCGCCAAGCGCTCGCCGGGCTCGACGCTCAAGCCTTTCATCTACGCGCTGGGCTTCGATCAGGGCATCCTGCATCCCGAGACGGTGCTGCGCGACGTGCCCAGCGCCTTCGGCCCATACACGCCGGAGAACTTCGACGGCCACTTCCTCGGTCCGGTCACCGCGACGCAGGCGCTGGTGCGTAGCCGGAACATCCCGGCCGTGCAGATCGCGGCGAAGCTCGCGCATCCGTCGCTCTATCAGTTCCTGCGCGACGCGGGCATTTCGCGCATGGCGAGCGAACAGCACTACGGCCTCGCGCTGGTGCTCGGCGGCGGTGAGGTCACGATGCAGGAGCTCTCGGGTCTGTACGCGATGCTGGCCAATCGGGGCGAGCTTCGCCCTCTGCGCCTGCTCGCGTCCTCGCCGAAGACGAAGGGCACGCGCATGCTCAGCGAAGAAGCGAGCTTCATGACGATGGACATGCTGCGCCAGAACCCGCGACCCGACGACGTGGTGGCGGCGCAGCCGTCGCGTCTTCCCGTGTACTGGAAGACCGGCACATCGTGGAGTTTCCGCGACGCATGGACGGCCGGCAGCTTCGGACCCTACGTGCTGGTGGTATGGATCGGCAATTTCGACGGTGCGGGCAACCCGGCGTTCGTGGGTGTCGATGCCGCCGCCCCGTTGTTCTTCCGTATCGCCGATGCGCTGCGTGCCGAGCGCCCCGGGCTCGCCGAACCCATTCGCCGCAACCCGGCGAACCTTCGCCGCGTGCCCGTGTGCATCGCCAGCGGCGACCTGCCCAACGCGTGGTGCCCGCAGGTGGGCTCCACCTGGTTCATTCCCGGCAAGTCGCCCATCCGCGTCAGCAACGTGCATCGCCCGGTGATCGTCGACACGGCGACCGGCAAGCCGGCGTGCCCGCCTTACGATCCCGGCCACACGCGGACGGAGGTCTACGAGTACTGGCCGTCGGATCTTGCACGCGTGTTCGCGCAGGCGGGCATGCCGCGCCGGACGCCGCCGGCGTTGCCCGATTGCCAGGGCGGCGGCCAGCTGGCCGGCGAGCCGCCGCGGATCACCTCGCCCACGCGCGGCAGCAGCTACCAGATTCGTGCGTCCCGGCTGGGCACCGAGCGGATCGCCTTCACGGCTACCGTCGACGCGTCCGCGCATCGTCTCTATTGGTTCGTGGACGACGCATACCTGGGCAGCGTGCCGAACGGTCAGGGATTGATGTGGGCGCCCGAACGCACCGGGCGGTTTCTCGTGCGTGTGGTCGACGACGCGGGCCGGTCCGATGCACGGCCTCTCGTGATCGGGCAGGCCGACTAGGACTCTCCCCACACGTATCCAGGCCGCCTCCCGAACTATGTGCCAATTCGGCAGAGAGTGGCGCACGGCGTCAAGTTCGCCTTCCGCGCGGACGATAACCGGGTCCGGGCACTTTCCGCGGAGCACGACCCATGGGCATCGATCTGTTCGCACGACTCCGCAACGCGGCACGCCGTTCCCTCGGCGTGCGCGGAAAGATGGACGCGCTCAACCGCACCCAGGCGGTGATCGAGTTCGCGCTCGACGGCACGATTCTCGACGCCAATGCGAACTTCCTCGCCGCGATGGGTTACGAGCGCGCGGACATCGTCGGCCGCCACCATCGCATGTTCGTCGCGACGGACGAGGTCGACTCGCCGGAGTACGCCGCGTTCTGGCAACGTCTCGGTTCGGGCGAGCCGGATGTAGGGCTGTATCGCCGGATCGGCGCGGGCGGCCGCGAGGTCTGGATCCAGGCCAGCTACAACCCGGTGCTCGATCGCTCGGGTCGCCCGGTGCGGGTGGTGAAGTTCGCCACCGACGTCACCGAGCAGCGCCTGCGCGCCGCCGACATGGAAGGGCGCCTCGCGGCGATCGACAAGGCGCAGGCCGTCATCAGCTTCACGCTCGAGGGCATCATCCTCGACGCCAACGACAACTTCCTCGCCACCATGGGCTACGACCGCGACGAGGTCATCGGCCAGCACCACCGCATGTTCGTCCCGTCGGGCGACCGGTCCAGCGCGGCGTACCTCGATTTCTGGGAGAAGCTCGGTCGAGGCGAATACGACACGGGCCTCTATCGCCGCATGGATCGTCGCGGCCGCGAGGTGTGGATCCAGGGCAGCTACAACCCGATCCTCGACATGGCCGGCCGCCCCTTCAAGGTGGTGAAGTACGCCACCGACGTCACGGCACAGACCTGCGCTTCGCGCACCCTGCATTCGTCGCTGGCGGAGCTGGCGGACACGGTGCCCGCCATCGCCGCGCAGGCGCGCGCCACGAACGCGCTCGCGAACGAAGCGAGCCGCTCCGCCGCCGATGGCGGCGCGATGGTGGAGGCCGTGATCTCGACCATGTCGGCGATCCAGGACGGCGCGCGCGACATCGCCGAAATCGTTTCGATGATCGATTCCATCGCGTTCCAGACGAACATCCTCGCCCTGAACGCGGCGATCGAGGCCGCGCGCTCGGGTGTGCATGGCAAGGGCTTCGCCGTGGTAGCGCAAGAGGTACGCACGCTGTCGCAGCGCAGCGCCGAATCCGCGCGCGAGATCCGCGCCCTGATCGAAGGCACGCTAGACCGCGTGCGCGAAGGCAGCGAGCGCAGCGGCGAAGCGGGCGTCGCGATGCGCGACATTCTCACGTCGGTGGGCACGCTGCTCGAGCGCGTGTCCGACGTGGCGCAGGCCACCGACCGCCAGGCCGGCGGCATCGATACCGTGCGCCGGGCGGTGGCCGAGCTCGCCTGACGGCAGTGTCGGCACGCACGGTTTCGGCGTACGGTCGGGTTTCCAGACCGGAGGCCCTCATGAGCAGCACGATCATTCCCTGCCTGCGCTACCGCGACGCCCCAGCCGCCATCGATTTCCTCTGCAAGGCCTTCGGCTTCAAGGCGCAGGCCGTGTACGCGAACCCGGCCAACCCCGCGCTCGTCGACCATGCGCAGCTGACCTTCGGCACCGGCATGGTGATGCTGGGCTCGGTACGCGACGACACGCCCTTCAGCCGCCACATGGTCCAGCCCGACGAGATCGGCGGGCGCGAAACGCAGTGCGCCTGCGTCACGGTGACGGACGTGCGCGCGCATTACGACACGGCGAAGGCCGCGGGTGCCGTGATCGTCGACGACTACGACGAAAAGGAATACGGCGGCGCGGGCTACTCGGCACGCGACCCCGAAGGACACCTCTGGTATTTCGGCAGCTACGACCCGTGGGCGCCGCCGGGCGAGTAGGCGTCAGCGCCTGCCGCGTTCCACCATGTAGAGCCGGATCTCGTCTTCCGCGATCTCGGCCAGCGCACGCAGGCACTCGAGCTGCGTGCCGTCGAGTCGCCGCGGCGTGCGGTCGAACACGCAGAGCGTGCCGACCACCTGTCCATCGGGCGCGTGCAGCGGGCAGCCGGCGTAGAACCGCAGGTAAGGCTCTCCGGTGACGGCCGGGTTGTCGCGGAACCGGGGATCGGCGCGGGCGTCTTCCACGATCACCAGCTGACCGGTCACGACCACCTGGTTGCAGAAAGCGACGTCGCGCGATGTTTCGCACACCTCGATGCCCTGCCGGGACTTGAACCACTGCCGCGTCGCCGTCAGCAGCGAGATCGCCGAGTACGGCGTGCCCGACATGATGGCCGCCAGCCGGGTAATGCGGTCGAACGTGGGCTCGGCCTCCGTATCGAGCAGGCCGGTGCGGCCCACGGCACGCAGGCGGGAGGCCTCGCCCGGCGCCACGGCATAGTTCGGCGAGGCAAGCGGGCGCAATTCGTGCGCCGCGATATCCGGCGTCGCGCTGGCCATCGCCGTGCGTTCCTCCAGCAACCGGAGCACGGCCTTGCGTCGCATGCGCCGGTGCCCACCGGGAGTCTTCCAGGATTCGACGGCCCCGCCCTCGATCCATTTCTGCGCCGTGCTGACCGAAATACCGAGCAAGGCGGCCGCCTCCCGGGTGGTCAGGGCGGGATCTTGCTCGTCGGCAGGGAAGGGCGTCGTGGTGGACAAGGCATGCGGCATCCGTCGGAGAAACGGGCCGACGCTATCACACGGCCACGCACGAGACGCCTGACATGAAGCGCGCCCGGAAGTTGGCGCCGGCATGGCATGCACCGGTGATGGCTCGTTGTGCGTGAACGCATCGGATCGGTCAACGAGCGCACGCCTGCCCGCACGGCTCGCATCCACCATGCCCTATCCCGGCGATGGTCGTGCCGCCGCTTGCCGAAAATGCACATTGTCTTTATGACCGGGATGCTCCTGGCTATCTAGGAAAAAGTCCAACTTTTGAGGAAATTTCTATATGGCATGTAGGGGTAATCCGACAAACTTCTCTGGCGCTCGCGTTGTCGAGCTCGGCTACGCGATGCGCGGGGAGACCCGTGTCTCCCAAAGCCGACGCCTCCCGAAGGAGGCGTTGTTCAAACAAGAACGCTATCAAGGTTAATCGGATGAACCTCAAAGTTATGACCTCCGCCCTGCTGCTCGCCGGCATGGCTGCTCCCTCCGCCTTCGCGTCGACCGGTGAAATCCAGTTCACCGGTTCGATCTCGAACGTCACCTGCTCCGTCAGCGGCGGCACGCCGGGCACGGACGATCCGAACTTCACCGTCGACATCGGTCCGGTGAGCGCGAAGGATCTCGACACCGTCGGCGACATCGCCGGCGTCATCGGCTTCCGCATCTACGTGGGCAAGGCGGGCGAAACGACCTGCCCGGACGGCACCAAGGTGTGGGCGACGTTCGAGAACGGCGCGACCGTCGACCCGACCACGGGCGCTCTCGTCGTCACCCCGGGTGCGGGTTCCGCGACTGGCGTGCAGATCCGTCTGTTCGACAAGCTCAACGCGCCCATCGACATTCTTGGCAACAGCCAGAACGACGGCGTGAAGGAAACGGTCGAAGGCAACCAGGCCATCCTGGTGTACGCGGCCGGCTACGAAGCCGTCGCTCCGGTCGTGGCCGGTGAGGCCAACAGCTCCGTGATCTACACGGTCCGCTACGAAAGCTAAGCAAAGAATCGATCGCCGGCCTCGCCGGCGATCGACGCACGTCCAGAAGGAACGGCAGCATGAGACAAGGAAACATCCGTCGCGCGTTCGCGGCGATCGCCATGGGTCTGGTCGGTTCGGCGCATGCCAGTGTCGTCATGAACGGCACCCGATACATCTATCCTTCGGACGCCCGCGAGATCACGGTAAAAGTGTCCAACGTCGGCAAGGTGCCCGCCCTCACGCAGGCATGGATCGACGAGGGCGACGCGAAATCCACGCCCGAAACCGTCGACGTGCCATTCAATCTCACGCCGCCCATATCGCGGGTGGAAGCCGGCAAGTCGCAGACGCTGCGCCTTGGCTACACCGGCGCGGATCTTCCCGCCGACCGGGAGTCCCTTTACTGGCTCAATATCCTCGAAGTGCCGCCCAAGTCGGAACGCGCCGCGGGTGCGAACACCATGCAGCTGGCGATCCGCTACCGCCTCAAGCTGTTCTTCCGTCCACGCGGGCTGGAAGGCACCCCCGAGGGCGCGCCGGAAAAACTGACGTGGTCCCGCGCCGCCGACCAATCGCTTTCCGTGTACAACCCGTCGCCCTTCTATGTGTCGTTCAACGACATCAAGGCCGTCGTGGGCGACGCGTCGCTCGACGTCGAGCCGTTTTCCGTGGCGCCGCGATCGACCGTCACGTTCAAGCCCAGGGAAACCCTCCCGGCGGCGGGTGACGTGCGGGTCGACTACCAGTACATCAACGACTTCGGCGGCTTCGTCGCCGGAAGCAAGGCGGTGGATGCGCGATGAATCCGCTCCGCACACCTCCTTCGCGCCTGGCGCGGAGGCCGCTCGCGCTCGCCCTGACATTGTTCGGGCCGGCCGCGGCGGCGGCGATCGACCCGATCGGTCCCGACCCGTCACCCGATCCCGGCGTGCCGCAGGCGACCTTCAACCCGTTGTTCCTGCACTCCTCGGCGGGCGGCATCGACCTGTCGCGCTTCGAGCGCGGCAACGTGACGCTCGCCGGCACCTACCGACCGACGGTCATCGTCAACGGCGAGACGCTGCCGGGATCGCGGCCGGTCGCCTTCCGTAACGTCGCGGACAGCGACAGCGCGAAGCCCTGCTTCGATCGCGCCATGCTCGTCGCGTTCGGTCTCGATACCGACAAGCTGGCCGAGCGCAGCGCGGCGGACACCGCGCTCCGTACACTGGGCGACACCCCGTTCTGCGGAAACCTGGGCGGCTATATCCCCGGCGCGACCGTCGACTTCGACGAGGCCGAGCAGGCGCTTCACATCACGATTCCCCAGGCCTTCATGCGGTCGAGCGCCCGCGGCTACGTCGCCCCGGAATTCTGGAGCGAAGGCGATTCCGCCGCGTTCCTCAACTACAGTGCGAACTCGTTCCAGGTTCGACGCGACGGGCAGCGTTCGACCAACACGTTCCTCGGTATCCATGCCGGCGCGAACTTCGGGGGCTGGCGCCTTCGCCAATCCGGCGCATTCAACGCTTCGGCGGGCCGCCATCGCTGGCAGAACACGCAGGTCTATGCGCAGCACGATCTGACCGATGCGCGCGCGCAGATGACGGTCGGCGAGGCGTACACGAGCGGCGACATCCTCGACAGTGTGCGCGTGCGCGGTGTCAGCATCGTTAGCGATCCGCGCATGCTGCCCGCCTCGCAGCGCGGCTATGCGCCGGTGATTCGCGGTGTGGCCGAGGGTAACGCGCAGGTGACGATCCGCCAGGGTGGCCACGTCATCTACAGCACGTCGGTGGCGCCGGGCGCGTTCGAAATCGACGACCTCTATCCCACGGGGTACGGCAGCGATCTCGAGGTGACGATCACCGAGTCCGACGGGCGCACGAAGCGCATCCTCGTGCCGTATACCTCCGTGCCGCAAATGCTGCGAGAGGGCAACACCCGCTTCGGCATCTGGGCCGGCCAGGTCGCCGAGAACAGCGTGAACGAAACGCCGTTCGTCGCGCAGGGCACCGTGCAGTACGGTTTCACCAACACCACGACGGGCTACGCCGGAACGACGGTCTCGAACAGCTACTGGTCCGGCCTGGTCGGCGCCGCGGTGAACACCCCGGTGGGTGCCTTCTCGCTGGACGTGACGGGATCGCGCGCCGCGTTCCGGCGCGACGGCATCCGGCGTGGCGTCAGCACCCGCGTGCGCTATACGCGAAATATCACGAGCACGGGGACAAACTTCGGCGTGGCCGCGCAGCGGTTCTCCACGCGGGACTATCTCGGTGTGGTGGACGCGGCGCAGATCCGTGGTCGCCTGCGTAAGGGGCTTCCGGCCGACGGCCTCGGCGGCGAGCGCAGCCGGTTCGACGTATCCGTCGGTCAGACCATCGATACCGGCCGTCTCTCGCTCATGGGGTCGCTCGTCGACTACTGGGGCACCCGCGCGCGCAGCCTCAACTACACGGTGGCCTATGGCAACGCGTGGCGTTCGATCAACTACAACGTTTCCGTGCAGCGCTCGCGCATCGGCGATCTCTTCGGCGACGCGTCGTCGGGCTTCGGCGGGCGCCGCCATGCAGGCACCGACACGACGGTTTACCTCTCCCTATCCGTTCCCCTTGGAAACGCACCGGCATCGCCGCAGCTCAGCGTGTCGCATAACCGTGGAAACAGGGGCGATGCCCGCACCCAGGCGAGCCTGACGGGCAGCATGGGCGACGAAGGCAACCTCAACTACACGTTGACCGCGAGCCGATCCGAGTCCGACGGTCGTCCCGCCGGCCACACGGGCAGCGGCAGTCTCGGTTATCGCGGCCCGTTCGGCACCTATCGCGTCGGCGCGAGCCGAAGCGGCGCAGGCGCGTCCCAGTATTCGCTATCTGCCGCGGGCGCGGTCGTGGCGCATCGGTACGGCGTCACGTTCGCTCAGGAGCTCGGCGAAACCAACGCCATCGTCCACGCGCCCGGGGCAGCCGGCGCGCGTGTCGAAAGCCACGCGGGCGTCCGCCTCGATCGCCAAGGCAACGCCATCGTCCGCAGCCTTTCCCCCTATCAGCTCAACGCCGTCGCCATCGATCCCCTGGGCGCGTCGCACGATGTGGAACTCGAAAGCACGACCGAAACCGTCGCGCCGCGCGCGGGCTCGTTCGTCCGGCTCGACTACCGGACATCGGTCGCCGACTCCCTGCTGATTCAGGCGCGCGGTCCGGAAGGCGCCCCCCTGCCGTTCGGCGCATCGGTCTTCGACGATCAGGGGCAGGCGGTGGGCGTGGTCGGGCAGGGCAGCAAGATCTTCGTGCGCGGTGCCATCGCAGGAAAACGTCTCAGGGTGAGCTGGGATGACGACGACGGCGGCAGCTGCCTCATCGACGTGCCGTCGGTCCTCGACGGCCTGCAACGCCACGGAACACACCGGTCGCTCGCGACCGGATGCACGACTGACGACAGAGCGGCCCACAAGAAGGCCGCCTAGCCAGAACGACACTGCGGGTGCGGAGGCACCCGCCCGCCAGAAGCGTCGCCGCCGACCATCGGAGGCCGGAGCGACGTGCGCAAGACGATAAGACAATGGAACAGGGACACATCGGCGGCCCCACCGCCGTCGTGAAAGAGCGCGCGCGGGAAAAGCTCCTGCGCGACCTCGGCGACGCCTTCATGAACGCGTTCAACGATCCCCGCACCGTGGAGATCATGCTGAACGCCGACACGCGCCTCTGGCAGGAGAGGCTGGGCGAAGGCATGCGCTGCATCGGCACGATGCGGCCCAGTCAGTCGGAGGCCGTCATCAAGACGACCGCCGGTTACTACGGCAAGGAAATCACGCGCGCGAATCCGGTGCTGGAGTCCGAGTTTCCGCTCGATGGCTCCCGCTTCGCCGCACAGCTGCCGCCCATCGTCAGCGGGCCGACGTTCGCGCTGCGCAAGAAAGCCGTGGCCATCTTCGGCCTGCAGGACTATGTCGACAGCGGCACCATGACATCCGCGCAACGCGACGCGCTCGTCGGCGCCATCCGCCTCCACCGGAACATCCTCGTCATCGGCGGCACCGGCTCGGGCAAGACCACGCTCATCAACGCCATCATCCGCGAGATGGTGGAGATGGACGCGATGGAGCGTGTCTTCATCATCGAGGATACCGGCGAGATCCAGTGCATGGCCGACAACTTCGTGCAGTACCGCACGTCGTTCGAAGTGGGCATGACGCAGTTGCTGCGCACGTCGCTGCGCATGCGCCCCGACCGCATCCTCGTCGGCGAAGTCCGTGGCCCCGAAGCCCTCGATCTCCTCATGGCCTGGAACACGGGCCACGAAGGTGGCGCAGCCACCCTCCACGCCAACGACGCACGCGCCGGCCTTTCCCGCCTGGCGATGCTCATCAGCATGCACCGCGACGCGCCGCGGCCCATCGAGCCCCTGATCGGCGAAGCCGTTCACCTGCTCGTCCACATCACGCGCACCCCCAGCGGCCGTCGCGTCCAGGAAATCGTCGCCGTCGATGGCTACGAGGATGGGCGTTATGTGCTGCGTCATCTATGAAAAATGGAGCATTCATGAAACACCGTCCCGAAACGAAAGCAGCCTTCAATCGCAGCTATTTCTGGTACATCGCGGTCGTCTTCCTCACTGTATTCGTATTTCCCGACGTGGCTTTCGCAGCGGGGGAAGACGGCAAGCTGCCTTACGAGGGTGGCTTGAGGACGTTCCAGGAATCGCTCGAAGGCCCAGTTCCATTCGCCATCTCGCTGGTCGGAATCGTCGCATGTGGAGCCATGCTGATTTTCGGAGGAGAGATCAGCGGCTTCATGAGGACGATGATCTTTATCGTTCTTGTCATATCGATCATCGTTCAGGCAGGCAATGTCGTCGAACTCATGGGCGGCACGGGTAGCCTCACGGGCAAGACCGCTCACGCGCCTGCACAGGCGCCGATATGGTCGGTTGTGACATGAGTGTCCGGACCGTCCCCATACGTCGCGCGGGAAACAGGGACAACCTCGTGCTGGGCGGCGATCGCGAACTTGTCATGATGACCGGACTGCTCGCGGGCGCGCTCATTTTCTCCGCTCAGGAGACTAAGGCCGCGATATTCGGCGTTTCGATGTGGGTACTCTCGCTGTACGCGTTTCGCCTGATGGCAAAGGCCGACCCGAAGATGCGCTTCGTCTATCTTCGGCAGCGCCTCTACAAGAAGTACTACCCACCCCGTTCGACGCCCTTCCGCACGAACGGCCCGGCCGAAGAGCGGCAGTACCGATGATGGCGTGGATCATCGCGGGGGTGGCGGCTTTGACCGCCATCCTCGTCACTCTGCTCATCGTCCGCATCCGTCGACTCGACGCGGAACCGAAGCTCGACTTCCGCCGCCCGCACGGGCAGGCGGTGGCCGACCTGCTGAACTACGCCGCCGTCGCGGACGACGGGGTCATCGTGTGCAAGAACGGTGCGTTCATGGCGGCCTGGATGTTCCAGGGCGACGACGCGGCGAGCAGCACCGACGAACAGCGCGAGACAGCCTCCATGCGCGTGAACCAGGCGCTCGCGCGCCTGGGCAACGGCTGGATGCTGCATGTCGACGCGGTGCGCAAGCCGGCACAGGGTTACAGCGAACCGGGGGTGTCGTACTTTCCCGATCGCGTCTCGGCGGCCATCGACGAGGAGCGCCGTCGCCTGTTCCGTAGCCTGGGCGCCACGTACGAGGGTTACCTCGTCATGACGCTGACCTACTACCCGCCGCAGATCGCCCAGCGCAGGTTCGTCGAGATGATGTTCGACGACGACACGGAGGTCGCCGACGGCACGGAGCGTACCGCCAGCCTCATCGGCGACTTCCAGCGCGAATGCCGGAGCTTCGAGAGTCGCCTGTCGAGCGTGTTCCGCATGGAGCGCCTCAAGGGCCACCGCGGCGTCACGGAAGAAGGTCGCGACATCACGCACGACGATTTTCTGCGTTGGCTGCAGTTCTGCGTGACGGGCCTCGATCATCCGATCGTGCTTCCGGACAACCCGGTGTACATCGATGCACTCGTCGGTGGACAGGAGATCTGGACGGGCGTCGCGCCGCGCATCGGCCGGCGCTTCGTGCAGGTCGTCGCCATCGAAGGATTCCCCATGGAGTCGTACCCCGGCATCCTCGCATCGCTGGCGGAGCTGCCCAGCGAGTATCGCTGGTCGAACCGCTTCATCTTCATGGACCCGCACGAAGCGTTGCGCCAGATGGAGAAGTTCCGCAAGAAGTGGCGACAGAAGGTGCGCGGGTTCTTCGATCAGGTGTTCCAGACGAACTCCGGTGCGGTCAACTACGACGCGCTGTCCATGATGCAGGATGCCGAGGCGGCGATCGCGGAGATCAACAGCGGTCTGGTGGCGCAGGGCTTCTACACGAGCGTGGTCGTCGTGTCCGACGACGACCGCGCGCGCCTGGATCGCTCCGTGCGTCAGATCGAGAAGGCCATCAACGCACGCGGCTTCGCGGCGCGCATCGAAACGATCAACACGATGGACGCGCTGCTCGGCAGTTTTCCGGGGCATGGCGTGGAGAACGTGCGTCGGCCGCAGATCAACACGCTGAACCTGGCGGACCTGCTGCCGAGCTCGTCTATCTGGACCGGCCTTGCCAGCGCACCGTGCCCGATGTATCCACCGAACTCGCCGCCGCTGATGCAGTGCGTGACGCAGGGAGCGACGCCCTTTCGTCTCAATCTGCACGTGAACGACCTCGGGCACACGTTCCTGTTCGGGCCGACGGGTGCGGGTAAGTCGACACATCTCGGCTTGCTCGCCGCGCAGTTCCGGCGCTACAAGGACATGTCGCTCTACTGCTTCGACAAGGGACGCTCGCTGTACCCGCTGGTGAAGGCCTGCGGCGGACTGCATTTCGATGTCGCCGGTGACGACGACACGCTCGCCTTCTGCCCGCTGCAGTTCCTCGAAGGCAAGGGCGATCGCGCGTGGGCGCTGGAATGGATCGACTCGATGCTCGCGCTCAACGGCGTGCAGACGACGCCGGCCCAGCGTAACGAGATCGGGAGCGCACTCTCGGCCATGCACCATTCCGGCGCGACGACGCTGTCGGAATTCGTGCTGATGATCCAGGACGAAGCGATCCGCGAAGCGCTCAAGATCTACACGGCCGACGGCAGCATGGGTCATCTGCTCGACGCATCGGTGGACGGCCTCCGCCTGTCGGACTTCGCGGTGTTCGAGATCGAAGACCTCCTCAACCTCGGCGACAGGTTCGTGCTGCCTGTCTTGCTGTACCTGTTCCGTCGCATCGAGAAATCGCTGATGGGGCAGCCCGCGGCGATCATTCTCGACGAGGCGTGGCTGATGCTCGGGCACCCGGTGTTCCGGGCGAAGATCCGCGAATGGCTGAAGGTGCTGCGTAAATCGAACTGCCTGGTCGTGATGGCCACGCAGAGCCTTTCCGACGCGGCGAACTCCGGCATCCTCGATGTCATCGTGGAGTCGACGGCCACGAAGATCTTCCTGCCCAATCCCTACGCCCGCGACGACGACGCGGCGGCGCTCTATCGCCGCATGGGGCTCAACGCGCGCCAGATCGAGATCCTCGCCACGGCGGTGCAGAAGCGTCACTACTACTACATGTCCGACAAGGGCCGGCGTCTCTACGACCTAGCACTGGGGCCGCTCGCGCTGGCCTTCGTCGGCCATACCGACAAGGAATCCATCGCGACCATCCGCACGCTCGAAGCGCGCTATGGCGACGAGTGGGTGCACGACTGGCTGCAGCTGAAGGGGCTGAAACTGGCCGATTACGGAGTCTGAGCATGATCGAACGACAGAAAAAGAAGAGGGCGCGACGTCCGTCCTCTCAGGCACTTCCCCATCCCTATCTGAATGCGAAGCGCACATGGAACTCGCACGTCGGCAGCCTGATCGCGTCGCGAACGCTATGGCAGGCCGTCGCCCTCATCAGCCTGCTGGTTGCTTTCGCCGCGGTCGGCGGCGTGGTCTACATCGGCAGCCAGTCGAAGTTCGTGCCGTACGTGGTCGAGGTCAACAAGCTCGGCGAAGCGATGGCCGTGGCGCCGGCAAGCCAGGCGAGCAAGGTCGATCAGCGCATCGTGCGGGCCTCGGTGGCCGAGTACATCGTGAACGCGCGCACCGTCACCCCCGACATCGCGATGCAGCGCCGCGCGATCTTCAAGGTGTATGCGCTGATGAGCCCGGGCAGCGCCGCCACGCGCAAGATGACGGCCTATCTCAATGGAAATTCGGAAACGAATCCGTTCAAGCGAGCGGAGAAGCAGACGGTCAACGTGGAGATCGTCTCGGCCATTCCGCAGACGTCGGCGACGTGGCAGATCGACTGGATCGAAACGCAGCGCACCCGCAAGGGCGAGGTCATCAACAAGCCCTACCGCATGCGCGCGATGCTCAACGTCGTCAGCCAGCCGATGCCACCCGACGTATCGGACGACCAGATCCGCCTGAACCCGATGGGCGTCTACGTCACCGATTACTCCTGGACCAAGCAGTTCTGAGGTATTCCCCATGATGAAAAGAGTCCTTAAGGCCGCCACGCTGTCCGCCCTCGTCGTCACGCCCGGCGCCATCGCCAGCACCACGGAAACGGACCTCGCGAACCAGTATTTCTCGAACGACAATCCGAAACTGACCTCGCAGGAACAGGCGGGTCTCGACATTTCGCACAAGTGGGTCGCCAGCACCGCGGCGTCGGTCAAACCCGTGCCCGGACCCGACGGAACCATTCGCTTCCTCTACGGCCAGTCGCAGCCGAGCATCGTCTGCGCCGTGCTCCAGGTGTGCGACGTGGAACTCGAGCCGGGCGAGCAGGTGAGCTCGGTGAACGTGGGCGATGCCGTTCGCTGGCTCGTGGAGCCCGCGTTGTCGGGGTCGGGCGACGCTGCCATCCAGCACCTGGTCATCAAGCCGCTGGATGTGGGCCTCGAAACGTCGCTGATGGTCACGACGGATCGTCGTACCTACCACCTGCGCCTCCGCTCCCATCGCACCGAGTACATGCCGCGAGTGGCGTTTTCTTACCCGGAAGCCGCGGCGACCAAGTGGGCCGCGGTCAAGAAGAAGACGATCAACGCACAGGCGTACAAGGATACGTCGAAAGACAAGGAATACCTCGGCAACCTCGACTTCGGGTACCGGGTGTCGGGCAATGCGCCGTTCAAGCCGGTGCGTGTCTACAACGATGGCGTGAAGACGATCATCGAGATGCCGAAGACGTTCTCGCAAGGCGAGGCGCCGACGCTGCTGGTCGTTCGCGAGAGCGGGAGTGTCTTCAAGAAAGACGACCAGGTGATGGTGAACTATCGCGTGCAGGACGGACGCTACATCGTCGACACGCTGTTCGAGAAGGCGGTGCTCGTCGCCGGCGTCGGTGTCGCGCAGCGCAAGATCACGATCGAGAGGCGTCGATGATCGGCGCCCGCATCGCCCTTCTCGTCGTCGCGACGGTGTTCGCAGCGTGCGCGCGGGCGCCGAGAAAGGCCTACATCGCGGACAACGATCCGTTGCTGCACGCCATTGCCGAAGACGTTACCGACGGCATCGACGAAGTGTACGAGGCACACGAGACGATTCTTGTGCCGACGCGGCCGATGACCGGTGCCTTCAACAACATGCTGATCGGCGCATTGCGCGAGAAGGGCTTCACGTTCCGCTCGTCGGGGCCCGGCGAACCGTTCGATTGCCGCGTGGACAGGTTCGAGGGACCGGTCTATCGCGTGGTGGCGAACGTCGGCGAGACGACGCTTTCCCGACTGTGGGTGCTGAACGGTCGCGACGCCTATTCCGGTGGCTCGTGGGCGCGGATGGAGTGAACGACATGGAAAAGCGATCTCCCGACTTCGGGTCCGGCACCCCCGATGCCGGACTTCCTCAGCCCGACAAGGCCGAACGCACCGGCGTACGGCGTGTCAACAACGTTCCCCTGCTGATCATCTGCGGTGTGCTGGCCGTGTTCGTGGTGCTCGTCGCGATGGTGGCGGCGCAGCGCGGGCAGACCAAGGAATCCGAGCCGCGCGAGGGCCCCTTGGGCGAAAACAGCCAGGTGCTCGACCAGATGCTGGCCAACGGTGCGCTGGGTGGCCTTGTGGCCGACCCGGACGAGGGCCAGGTGCCGTCGTTCGGCGTGGCGCGCGTGGAGAATCCCGACCTGCCTCCTGCGCCGCCGTCGCCGGGTGAGCCGGCGAAGGATCCCGACGAGATGGCGAAGAAGCGCATGGAGCTCTTCCGCAATGCGATGGCGGCGAAGACGGCCGTGGGCAATGCGTCGGGCCCGCAGCGGCCGGCTCGACAAGGCGCAGGCGATGGCGCCTCGGGAGACGACGAAACGAAGGCCGGCGGACCCCAGGAGATCGACAAGCGTGTGCCGGTCGCGGCCAGCGGCGACTACGGTCGCTACGACCGCAAGGCGTCGCGCGGCGCGAAGACCGATCGCTGGTTGCTCGGTTCCGAGGTCGAGGCGCCACGCACGACGTACGAGGTGCGCGCGGGCTCGGTGATCCCGGCGACCATGATTTCGGGCATCAACTCCGATCTGCCGGGCCAGATCGTCGCGCAGGTCAGCCAGGATGTCTTCGATACGCCGACCGGTCGATATCGTCTGATCCCGCAGGGTTCGAAGCTCGTCGGTCGCTACAACCACGAAGTGGTGATGGGCCAGTCGCGCGTCCTCGTGGCGTGGCAACGCATCACGTTTCCGGACGGCAAGGTCATCGACATCGGTGCGATGGAAGGCGTCGACTCGGCGGGCTACGCGGGCTTCAAGGATCAGGTCGACAGGCATTACCTCCGCCTGTTCGGCTCGGCGATCCTGATGTCCGGCATCGTCTCCGGGCTGACATCTTCTCGCATCGACCCGAACAACGATCCCTTCGGTTCGTCGAACGCCGCGGTGCTGAGCCAGAACCTCGCGCAGCAGCTCGGCGAGGTCGCCACCCGCATGATCGAGCGGAACATGGATATCGCCCCGACGATCCAGATCCGCCCCGGTTATCGCTTCAACGTGATGGCCGTGAAGGACCTCACGTTCGAGAAACCCTATCAGCCCTTCGATTACTGAGCCGTGGCTCCCGTGGCCCGGCGGCTCCGGGCCAAGTCATAAGGAGTGACTAGTTGTGAAAGGAAATGTAAGGCGCGTCACGCACGCGCTTCTGGTGGCATGCGCGATGGGTGCCACGCTGCCCGCGCACGCCATGCTGCCGGTCATCGACATCCCGAACCTCGTCGTGAACAGCATCAGCAAACTGATGCTGATGAAGATCAGCCACCAGCTCGAAGACAGAGGCGACGGTACGGTCAACTACAACACGTGGTGGACTCAGGAGTACACGCACAACGTCCTCGAACTCGATATCCAGAACACGAATATCGATAACACGTGGGTGTGGATCATCAACAACAACGGGACCGGTGAGGAAATCATTCCGATTCCGAAGGAGATCAAGGCGAAGGTCGATGCGCTTTGGGCCGCGCAGTCGGCGGATCAGTATTCGTCACACTACAGGACGTTCGAGGAGTATCAGAGCACGGCGCTGGGTGCGAAGAACTACGCCGACCAGACCATGCGTGAGGGTGCACGCGCGCGAAGGTCGGCAAATGCGGCGCTCGTTCAGGTCGTCGCCAGTCAGGAGGCGGAGATCGAGCAGGAGGCGAGCGCGATGGCGAAGATCGCCGAGAAGGCGAAGAACGCCGAGGGCCGCAACGCCCAGCTTCAGGTAGCCAACGCGCTTGCGGCCTCCGAGGTGAACCAGTTCATGAAGATGCGTTCTCTCATGATGGTCGCCGAGGTGCAGCGTGCCGCAGAGGCGCAGACGCGGGCGGACAAGGATGCTCGCGCGATGGCCGTAGGTCAGCGAATGCGTGGCGGTCTTCCCGACGCCCTGACCAGAGTCAAGCGAAGCGCGCCCGCCTATTGACCATCCGGCGACGCACCGGATGGTGCGTCGCATCGCGAACATAAACTCCACGATAAGCCGGACCAATCGAATGGCGCGCCATCGCTTCGTAACACCAGCACTTGCCATGGGACTGATGCTAGTCGACTCAGTCGCGAGCGCAGAAAAGCCCCCAGAAAACGCTCTGGTGTCGCATATCCTCGAGCGTTTCGGAAATGCGGGTCTGTCGCAAGGCATCCTTGCGTCAGCCGAAACCTTGTTCTGGTCTTTGGCATTGATAAGCCTCGTCTGGACGATGGGTCTCCATATCATTCGCCAGGACTTCGGCGAGATGGTCATGGAGCTGCTTCGCTTCATGGTGGTGACCGGCATCTTCTTCTGGCTGTTGACCAATGCCTCCGAGTTCGGCGGCGGCGAGCGATTCGTCGACGCCATCGTCGAGTCGTTCTTCCAGATGCATGACCAACACGTGACGGGCGATCGGAAATCACTTGCAGTATTTGGCAACGACATCATGTCGTCGGGCCTCGAGGTCTTCTACACATACATGGAGGATACGAATCAGGGCGAAGTCGCCGATCGGCTTCTTGGCGGCAGTCTCGCGATCATGGTTCTTATCGCCTGTGCATTGATGGCGGCACAGACAATACTCCTGCTGGTGATGGCGTGGGTGCTCGGTTACACGGGCATTTTCCTGCTCGGCTTTGGCGGCGCTCGGTGGACGGCGCCGCTGGCCATCAATTACTACAAACAGGTCGTCGCGGTGGGAATCGCGATCCTGGTGCTTGCTGTCACGACGAAAATCGCGTCACATGTGATCTACGGCGCCGGTTCGTCCGCGCGTGGCTATAGCGAGTTCCAGTCGCTCGCCCTGCTTCTCGCCGTTTGCATCCTGTTCCTGGTGCTCTCGGTGAAAGTACCTCAGCTGATGTACACGCTCGTGACCGGGTCGCATCTCGGCTTGTTTGCCGGCACGGCGACCGCGGCAGGCACGGCGATCGCCAACGCGGGTAGTCTCGCTCTGGCGGCTGCCAATACCCGACTTCCTGGCGGTTCGGGCGGCGCGGCCCCCGGAGGCACGACGGCGGCGGCATCCACATCGGCATCTGCGATGGAAGCGGCACAACGATCGGCCGTCATGGCGGGCGGCATGGCCGATCCCTTCCATGTGCAGAGCGGGTCCGATCCTTTCGGTGTGCCCCGGCGCGCCGACCCTTACCGCAGTGGCCCGGGCGGCGGCAGCGTATTCGACAGGCCCACCGGCGCATCCACGGCACCGCTTCCGGTGGATCGCGCCGTGCCCACGTGGGACGAGAACACCACGCAGACGGGCGAGGCCGTCGACGCGACGACGCAGCGCGGGCGTGGACCGGCCACGCGGCAGACGACGAAAGAAAGCACCACGTCGCGCCATGAGACGGAGCACGTTGCCACCGACGAACGCGAGGCGCATGCATCGCAGGTTTCGACGAAGACAGCAGGCGAGCGGGAGATCACGGGCGCCGAAGACGTCGGGCTCGCCGATATCGACGGGCGTTACAGCCATCGGAAGGACGACACCACGATCGAGTCGTCGAGGGCCGGTCACGCACACCTCGATACCCACCACACAGGTCACGTTGGCGACGGTATCGTCGATCGGTCGCACGTCGGCGGCTCCAGTCCTTCGCACGGAAGGCACGAAACGCAGCAAGCGCACGAAGCGCATGAAGCGCATGAAGCGCACGAAGCGCATGAAGCGCACGAAGCGCATGAAGCGCACGAAGCGCATGAAGCGCATGAAGCGCACGAAGCGCACGAAGCGCACGAAGCGCACGAAGCGCACGAAGCGCACGAAGCGCACCTCGCCCACATGGCGGGCGACGCGAACGAACGGGTCACGACGTCGACGGAGGATCGGATCGATTCCCCGGGTGCGCGGACGAATGTGACGTCGAGCCGCAGCGCGCACGTCGGGCAGGTCGCCGACACGACGAGCGAGCACCCGATCGTGTCGACGGACAAACGGATCGGTGCGACGAAAACGCAGGCGTCCACGGCGTCGGATGGCAGCGCATACGCTTCACGTACGGAAGCGACGATCGATACGACGGCACCAACCACCGCGCCGGTCGTCGAGACGGAGCGATCGACGCAGGCCATGCCACGCGATACGCACGTGGCCACGCGGAGCGGCCCGGGCATCGACACGGCCTCGCACGTGACGGGCGACCGCCGGGTGGATACCGCGACCCCGGCGTCCCAGTCGTCCGCGACGGCGTTGCCGGAACCGTCGGCCAACGCGCTCGGGGAGTTCGGGTCGCACTCCTTCGCAAGGACGCCGCCGACCGGTGTGCCTCTGCCATCGGTTGCGACGCCCGCTGAGATGAACGCGTCCGGGTCGCATGCGCTTCCGGCATCGTCGCCCGCTGCGTCGCAACCGGCCGCGGGCGATGGACGCACCGGACAGGACGCCGCGACCCTGCCGGTGGCTGATGTCCACACGTCACCGCTTCCGGAAGCCATCCCATCGGCGCCCGGAGAGTCGGCACGCGACACGAAGGATCGCGCTGAGAAGCCGACCCGCGTGACACCCGGGGCATCGACAGCGCGGTCCGCACACGAGACCGTGTCGCCCCGCTCGGACACGGACGCTTCCAGCGCGCGCGCCGCCTCGTCGCTGGCGATGCGCCAGGGCGATATGGCCCCGGCGCCGCCGCACGAGAAGATCGAGTTCATCGAAGCCCCCGGTGCTGTGGTCACGCCGTCCGCCGAAGTCGCCGCTGCCCATGATCGTTCGCCAGAGGACGACGGGCGCGCGTTGACGCACCGCGAGCGCCGTCGTCGTAAGAAACCGGCACGCGGCAATGATGCGGCACCGGCGATGCCTGAAGCGCCTGTCGAGGCGCCACGCGACGACATGCCCGACGAGGGCGACGCATGATGGACATGCTCCCCGATGTTCCCGCCGCGCGACAGGAGATGGTGGCGTGTTCCCTTGGCGCCGCGCTGGCGTACGAGGTGCCCGCGAACATCCTGCTCGCCGTGGCCGAGAAGGAATCCGGAAAGCCGGGCCAGTGGGTGCGCAACGAGAACGGCACCTTCGATGTCGGCGCGTTGCAGTTCAACACGGCCTACCTGCGCGAGCTGTCCCGCTTCGGCATTTCCACGGCCGATGTGGCGGCGCCCGGCTGCTATCCCTACATGCTCGCGGCATGGCGCATTCGCGGGCACCTGCGCAACGACAGCGGGGACATCTGGACACGCGCTTCGAACTATCACTCGCGCACGCCGAAATTCAATACGCGCTACCGGGCGGATCTCATAAACCGCGCGGTACGCTGGACAGCGTGGCTGGACAGCCACTTCCCTACACACGACGCCGTGGTCGGTGTCGACCTTAAGGAAAGAGGAAAGCAATGAAGAAGGCGATCTACAGGCAACAATGTGTGGCGCTCGTCGCGCTGACGACCGCCCCCCTGTGGGGCGGCGATGCGCTGGCGGCAGGATGTGTCATGAAGAACGTAGCCAAGTACCAGATCGGGCAGACGTCGCGTGTGACGGTCTCGAACGATATCGCGGTCGGCGACTCCGCGGCGGATGGGAGCGCCAGGGGAGAAGGCAAGGTGCTGCTCGAGTGCCAGGGCGGTCTTGCGACGTTCCGCGGGCGGCTGGAGGACACGCCGGTCGGTGACCTGATCCCGCTCACCGTACACGGGAACCCCTCCGGGTTCGGCGTTCGTCTGACGATGCAGGAAGAAAGCGGCGGGCCAGTGCTGTCGTTTCCGCATGATTTCACCCGAACGTTCAATGCCGGCGACAAGGTGACGAGCGATAGCGACATCGTCACCTACGACATCATCCGCATGCCGGGAAAGGTCGCCTTCGGAAAGGTGGACATGAAGAACGTCGCGGAACAGAACGTCTCGACGCCGACCGGAGGCATGGTGGTGTTCCGATCGATGGTGATCTACGACCTCACGTTCGTGCGCCCGACCTGCACCATCGACGAGTCGATTAACCAGACCGTGCACATTGGCGACTTCAATCCCAGCAACTTTGCCACACCGGATCGCGCCACCCCGTGGAAAGAGTTCAAGCTGCGGGTGCTGGAGTGCAAGGAGCCGCTCGGCATGATCGCGCAGTTCACCTTCGGAAATGCCGCCGACGCCGATGCGAACATGCCATCTGTGTTCTCGATGGCCGGCACCGGTTCGGAAAATGTGGGACTCGAACTCGGCGACAAGGATCACAAGACGATGGAGCCCGGCGAGCTCGTCGAGATGAATGCGCTGGCGGCAGGCGAAGAGTTTCTTTTCCATGCACGCCTTCGTGAGACGCGACTGTCTGTCATCGGCGGCGGAACCTTCAGCCGGCCGGTGAAGGTGCAGGTCGACTTCTACTGAGCGTGCGAGACGTCGGGCACCGCGGTTCGTTTCGGTGCCCGATCTCGTTCAGTAAGTAGCCTCAAGCGTGCGGAAAGGTTTCATCAACCGGATCCCATCGGCATCCCAATCGGCCGCCGGCTTTCCATCCACCGTGACCTTGATCGGCTTTACACGATCCGGCCAGAACACCCGCACGGGCGTATTCCCCGCGATGCCCTTGTCGAGCGTCACGGTGAACGTCTTCCCATCGCGGCGCGCCGTCATGGTGAGCGTGCCGAAAGCCACCGGCAGGCGCGAAACCGCGAGGCCCTTGCCGGCCACCCAAGACGGCGGCGCACCGGGCAGCAGGTAGAGCCCGTCGTCGGCCTCACGCATCAGCATGCCGAAGATCGTGCGCGCGTATTCCGAGCCGATCCACGTATGCGGCATGTCGCCGAGGTATCCCGGATGGCGAAGGCGCGAGTGCACCACTTCGGCCCACATGTTCCACTCGGGAGGGCGACGATCGTTGACGACGTCGGTGAGCAGTTCCTGCGCATCGGCGGGACGGTTGAGGTACACGTACGTCAGCACGTTGCGCAGTTCGTACGGCGTGTACGCGTAGAGCTCGCCAGGGGCCTTGCGCTTGCGCACGTCGGCGAGATAGCGATCGAACGTCGTCACCAGCGCGTCGTGCGGAAGGACATCCATCTGGCCGGCGGGGTCGAGGGCGATGGAGACACTGGTCGGATCGCCGTCGCCGAGGTCGGCCGCCGCGGGAATCGTGTCGACACCCTTCCACGCCATCGTCGTTTCGATCGATTTGCGCAGCGATTCGCGCAGGGCGGCGTACTGCTCGCGCGCATAGGCCGCGAGCTCCTTATCGCCCCACTGGTCGGCGAGCCATGCGCCGTCGTGCCAGCCCTTCAGTGCCCAGTAGTCGTCCCAGTAGCTATGCGTCGGGCTCGAATAGCCTTCGTGGCTGATGGATGGCGCGATGATGCCGTGGAAGCGCTCGGGCCGCGGCAGGTTGGAGAGATACCCCGGTATCATCGTGCGCTCGCGCAGCTCCTGCATGAAATGCATCGCCGCGCTGACCTTGGGCAGGTAGTTCTTCACGCTGGCCGGGCCGCCGCCGAAACGCGCGACGTCCGCGACCAGGTTGATGAATTCACCCTGGCTGTCGTACTCGATGTCCGAACCGAAGCCGGTGTTCACCGTGCCGTCGGCGTTGAGGATCGGCGAGACCAGGCCGTTCTCGTGCACGGCGTGTGCCGCGTACCAATCGAGGTAGTCGCGTGCGGTCCTGACCTCGCCCATGCGCAGCAGGATCGAGGCGGTGGCGGCGCCGTCGCGGATGAACGAGCGGTTGTAGTTGCGCGGGCCGGCCTGCATCGCGTGACCTGTCTGGTTCACCAGCATGTACGCGGCCTGCGAACGCAGGATATCGACCAGCGACTCGTCGGGCAGCGACAGGCCGACGCTGCCGAGCCGCTTATGCCACGCGGCGGACACCTGATCCGCGGCGCGGTCGAATCCGGCGGCGGTCAGCGCCGTGCGGTCCACGGGCGGCGGCTCGGGCAGATGGCCCTTCGCATCGGCGGGCGAGTTGCCCAGCGGGAAGGCGACGACGACATCGCGCTGCTCGCCCGGCGCGAGGTGCACGCGATAGTCGAGGAGGCCAGCGGCGAGTCCGTCGGCATCGTGCGCCTCGTGCGCGTTGGGCACGGTGCCGGCGGCGACCTGCGAGGTGATCTCCGTTTCGCCGTGGGCTCCGAATGGCGCGGCGCCCGCCGCGTCGACCGGCGTGAGCGACGCGAGCAGCGTGCGGCCATCGACGCGCACGTCGGTATGCGCAGCGTCGCCCTGGATCGCGATGTCGTGTATGGGCGACGGACCGCCGTTCTGCCAGGGCGGATTCACCTGGATCGGACGCACGACCAGCGAGAGCGTGCCGTCGACGATCGTCGTGCCTTCGTTGCGCAGGCGATGGCGCAGGAGCACCACCGGCTGGCCGTTGCCTTCGACGGCGATCGCTTCGCTCGTCATCGCGAGGCCGGGCTGTACCGTCCAGCCGACGGACGGCATCGGTTTCCAGCGATCGCGCAGCGCGTGGGTGCGCCCGGCGTTATCGGAAACGGCCGTGCGGCCGGACGCGTCGCGCCAGATCGCCTGGATCTGCGGGCCGCCCTTGTACGGTTCGATGTTGCCGTATTCGTCGAAGATCGATTTCTGCAGGCCAGCGGGCACGCCGACCGCCGTCCAGTACACCTGCTGCATGTGCAGCGACGATGGAAAGAGCGCCGCGTTCTCGCGCGACGCGGCGATCTGGTAGCGCTTCATTGCCGTCATGACGCGCAGCGGGCCGAGGAAGCGCAGGCGCTTCACGCGCGGCGTGGCGTCGTCCTTCGTACCCACGACGAGGCGCAGCGCGGTGAGCGGATGCGACTCGCGTGCGGCCAGGTACGACGTGTCGCCGAGGCTGCCTGGGTCGCTGTCGAGCGTGGACCAGCGGCCTTGCTCATCGCGGCCCTGCAGCGTCGCGCCGTTGCGCGGGCCGTCCCACGTCACTTCCACACCTGCGATGTCGATCGGCCGGGGCAGGGCGATGTCGAGCTGACGCGCGCCTTTCGGGCCCTTGCCCACGATGCCGCGTGACGTGCCGTCGGCCCAGAGAGAGGCGCCATCGTCCTTGCCGTCGAGGCCAACGATGCGTGCCGCCTGTTCCGCGGAGAACGGATCGAATTCGAACACCGACACGCCCCAGTCCGCCGTACGGGCGGGTGCGGCGAGGCGCACGTAGCGGGCTTTCGTGGCCGGGAACACGAGGTATTCCGTGCCGCCGGGGGAGTCCGTCACGGTATAGACCGGATGGAATGCCTTGCCGTCGACGGAGGTCTGGATCGAATAGGCCGCGGCAAAGCCGCTATCCCAGTGGACGCGCACGCCGCCGACGTTCGCGACCTTGCCCAGATCCACCTGGAACCAGTGGCCGGGGCTGAAGGAGCCACCCCACCGGGTCGTCTCGTCGCCGTCGATACCGTGGGCCGGAGCGAGGGCGGGCACCTGCTGGGATGAACTGCTGGCTTTCCAGCCGGCGCGGGGCGGCAGGGCGTCGGCGGCGAAAACGGACGACGCGAGCAGCGACGCGAGGACCAGCGCGATGCGCGTCGAGCGATGAAGATGTCGGGCTTGCATGGGGATATCCTCCGGGGAGGTCGTCAAGCCTAGGCACGTAACGGGATGTAACCAAGCCATCGGCGTTAGAATTCATGCTCCCGATCGCAAGAAACGTCTACCCCATGCGCAATCCGTTGCAGGAACAGCTCCTCAAGGCCGGCCTGGTCAAGAAGGACAAGGCGGCGAAGATCGTGCGCGACCAGGCGAAGCAGCGCCAGGGCAAGGCGCCCGCGCCCGCCGCCGACGACCAGGTCGACGCCCGCCGTCTCCAGGCCGAACGCGCCGAGCGCGATCGCGCGCTGGCTGCCGAGCGAAACGCCGAAGCCCGCGCGAAGGAAATTCGCGCCCAGGTGCGCCAGATCGTCGAGACGACGCGCGTCAGGCGCGACGGCGATGTCGCCTATCGCTTCACCGATGGCGAGAAGATCGCCACGGTGCTGGTCAACGAAAGCCTGCGCGCGCAGCTCGCGTCCGGTGCGCTCGCGATCGCACGCCTCGGCGATGGCTACGAACTGATTCCGCGCGGCCCGGCCGACAAGATCCACGCCCGTTCTCCGGAGACGATCGTGCTCGATCATGGCCGCAAGGACGGCAACGCCGCTCCGTCGGAAGACGAAGTCGACGACTACTACAAGCAGTTCGTCGTGCCCGACGACCTGATCTGGTAAGAAGTCGCCCGATGTCGATCCTCGTCACGGGCAGTGCCGGCCACCTGGGCGAAGCCCTCGTCAGGCGGTTGAGAAACGATGGCCGTCATGTCATCGGGCTCGACATCAAACCCTCGCCGTTCACCGATCTGGTGGGGTCGATCGCCGATGAAGGTTTCGTGCGCGGCGCGATGGCTGGCGTCGCCGGCGTGATTCATAGCGCGACGTTGCACAAGCCGCATGTCGCCACGCATTCGAAGCGGCATTTCGTCGACACGAACGTCGCCGGCACGGTGGCGCTGCTGGAAGCCGCGAGCGCGCACGCCGTGCGTTCCTTCGTCTTCACCAGCACGACGAGCGCGTTCGGCGCCGCGTTGTCGCCCGCGGCTGGCGAGCCCGCCGCGTGGATCGACGAAAACGTGGCGCCGATCCCGAAGAACATCTACGGCGCCACCAAGATCGCGGCGGAGGGCATGTGCGAGCTCGTCGCGCGCAAGGATCGTCTGCCCGTGCTCGTGCTGCGCACGTCGCGGTTCTTTCCCGAAGACGACGACAACGCGGGCGTGCGCGCCGAATACGACACCGCGAACATGCAGGCCAACGAGCTTCTTTACCGTCGCGCCGACATCGAAGACATCGTCGAGGCGCACCTTCGGGCACTCGACCGTGCGCCGGCACTTGGCTTCGGCCGCTACATCGTCTCGGCACCGCCGCCGTTCTCGCGCAGCGACGTGGCGGCGTTACGCACCGATGCGGCTGCCGTCGTGCGACGACTGTTTCCCGATGTCGATGCGCTCTACGCGCAGCGTGGCTGGAAGCTGCTGCCGTCGCTGGATCGCGTCTACGACAGCTCACGCGCCGTGCGCGACCTCGGCTGGATCCCGAAGCGCGACTTCGCGTTCGTGCTGGACTGCCTTCGTCGCGGCGAGGAATTCCGCAGCCCGATGGCGCTGGCGATCGGCAGGAAGGGTTACCACGACGTGGTGTTCGAGCACGGGCCGTACCCGGTGCATCCGGCCTGAGACCTCGTTGACGGCCCTCCATGTGGGAAGCTCGCTGGCGAGCGAATGGGTGCTTGCCGCGAGCACCCATTCGCTCGCCAGCGAGCTTCCCACAAAGGCCCGGCTTCGGTCTACGCGAACCTGCGCTCGTGCCTCAGCAGCCAGTCCTTGCGCCACAGCCCGCCGCCGTAACCCGTCAGCGAACCATCCGCGCCGATCACGCGGTGACACGGAATGACGATGGCCAGCTGATTCGCGCCATTCGCCCGGGCCACGGCGCGTACCGCGGTATGGCGCCCCGTGGATGCGGCGATCTGCGCGTAGCTGCGCGTCGTTCCCGGCGCGATGGCCATGAGCTCGTCCCAGACCATGCGGGTGAACACGGAGCCGTGGAGCCCGAGGGGCGTGTCGAACACGTGCCGCGTTCCGGCGAAATAATCGCGCAGCTCCGCCTCGATCCGGTCGATGACCGGGGTGCGCCCGAACGTGATCGTCGAGCGGGTCGCCACGCGCAGGCGTTTCAGCTCCGTTGGCAGCGCGGTGCGGTCGAAGAATTCCAGAAGGTGCAGGGCGTGCTCGTCGGCGACGGCGAGCATGCTGCCGATGGGCGTCTCGATCCAGTCGGCCTTCAGCAGCTCACGGCCCCGCAGATCGGCCGGGCAGTCGCCGAGCAGGCGCACGATCGCCTCGCGAAAGCCGCTGCCGGACGCATAGCCCGCCGCCTGTTGCGAATCGATCACGCTGGCGCCCGCGACGAGCTTGTCCATGCCACGGCCCGCCCGGCGCAGGCGCGCCATGTCGAGGAAGGTCAGGCCGAGGTGACGCTTGAACGCGCGGCGCACGGTCGAGGGGTCGTAACCCAGGCCAGCGAGGTCGTCTTCGGACCAGAGGCGCTCGGGCTCGTTCTCGAGGTGGCGGAGCAGGGCCGAGACCATCGGCTCGCGCTGGCCGACGGGGTCCAGCGGACGGCAGCGCAGGCACGGCCGGAATCCGGCTTCGAAGCATCCCGCCACCGAATCGAAGAACCGGGTGTTCTCCATCAACGGCTTGCGGGCAGGGCAGGTGAGCCGGCAGAACACCCCGGTGCTGGTCACGCCGACGAACACGTGGCCGTCGTACGACGGATCGCGCTCGAGCAGGGCCCGGTAGAGGGTTTCGTGGTCGGGGAGGTCGAAGAGCATGGGCGAGAGGTTACGCCGGTGAGCCGCCCGGCGCCGCCGGTTTTCGGGCGGCTATTCTTTTGTAGGAGCGCGCCTCGCGCGCGACAGCTTTCGAGGCCGGGAGCAACAGGGCCTGTTGCTCTTCGCGAAAAACTGTCGCGCGCGAGGCGCGCTCCTACGGCTTCGCCATCAGGCCTTGTTGCGATCCGTCTCGAACGCCTTGTTGATGCGCAGGGCCAGCAGGGTGCAGGCGACGCCGGAGAGCAGGTAGATGCTGACCGCGCCGAGGCCGAAGCGCATCGACAGGCCAAGGGCCACCAGCGGGGCGAAGGCCGCGCCGATCAGCCAGGCGAAATCGGAGGTCAGGGCCGCACCGGTATAACGGAAGCGCTTCGAGAAGTTCGCCGTGACGGTACCGGCGGCCTGGCCGTAGGAGAGGCCCAGCAGCGCGAAGCCGATGATCAGGAAGGCGTCCTGCGCGATCTTGCCGCCACCCAGGAGCCAGGGCGAGGCGATGGCGAAGAGGCCGATCAGCACGGCCATGGTGCCCAGCGTGTTGCGGCGGCCGACCTTGTCGGCGATGACGCCGGAGGCCACGGTGGCCAGGATCGCGACGAAGGCGCCGACGATCTGCACGATGAGCACGCTGTCCACTTCCTGGGTCTGGTGAACCGTGATCCACGAGAGTGGGAAGATCGTGACGATGTGGAACAGGGCGTAGCTGGCCAGGGCCGCGAAGGCGCCGATGAACAGGTTGTAGCCCTGCGCGCGGAACATGTCGACGATGCCGATCGGCTCCAGCTGGCCCTCTTCGAGCAGCTGGGTGTATTCCTCGGTGACCACCAGGCGCAGGCGCGCGAACAGCGCCACGACGTTGATGGCGAACGCCACGAAGAACGGGTAGCGCCAGCCCCAGCCGAGGAAATCCTCGCGGGACAGCTGGGTATTGAGGAACAGGAACAGGGAGGCCGCGATCAGGAAGCCGGTGGGCGCGCCCAGCTGGCCGAGCATCGCGTACCAGCCGCGGCGCTCCTTGGGGGCGTTGAGCGACAGCAGCGACGGCAGGCCGTCCCACGAGCCGCCCAGCGCAATGCCCTGCAAGAACCGCAGTACCGACAGAATCACAATGACGGTGTAGCCGTGGGACGTGTTCGCCGGCAGGAAGGCGATGCAGACCGTGGAGGTGCCCAGCAGGAAGAGGGCGGCCGTGAGCTTGGTGCCGCGGCTCCATTCGCGCTGGATCGCCATGAACAGCGTGGTGCCGATCGGGCGCGCGATGAAGGCGAACGAGAAGATCGCGAAGGCCAGCAGAATACCGTCCAGCTGGCTCAGGAACGGAAAGAACACCGACGGGAACACGAGGACGGACGCGATGCCGTACGTGAAGAAGTCGAAGTACTCCGAAGCGCGGCCGATGACGACGCCAACGGCGATCTCACCGGGGGCGACGGGCGCGTGGCTGGTCTGGTGCTGGCGGCGGACGTCCTGTTCGGCGCCTTCCGCGGCATTGTGATGGGCGTGTGAAATGCTCGACATCGGATTCGGCCGGCTCGGGGAGGGTGATGGCAGGATAGCGAAGGATCGCACTACTCGGCTTGTAGAGCCATGGGACAAAGTGTCCTATGGTGGGCGCAGGCGGATCGGCGTATTTTTTCGTGTCCCCACGGTTGCCTCCATCATGCGAATGTCCATGAAGATGTTGCGCGGATCGCTGATCCCCGCCCTCGCCCTGCTCCTGTCGGGCTGCGATGCCGTGCTTTTCTCGCCTTCCGGCGACATCGCCCGGCAGCAGCGCGACCTGATCATCATTTCCACGGTCCTGATGCTTCTCATCGTCGTGCCCGTGATCGTGATGATCCTGCACTTCGCGTGGAAATACCGCGAGTCCAACAAGGCAGCCGAATCCGAGTACGCGCCGGACTGGAACCACTCCACCGTCCTCGAGCTCCTGATCTGGTCGGCCCCGCTGCTGATCATCATCGCGCTGGGCGCCATCACCTGGACCAGCACGCACAAGCTGGATCCGTACCGGCCGCTGGAGCAGGTCGCGCAGGGGCGTCCGCTCGTCCCGGGCGTCAAGCCCCTCCGCGTCGACGTCGTCGCGCTCGACTGGAAGTGGCTGTTCCTCTATCCGGAGCAGGGCATCGCCACGGTCAACGAAATGGCCGCGCCGGTCGACCGTCCGATCGAATTCCACATCACCGCCTCCACGGTGATGAACGCGTTCTTCGTGCCGTCGCTCGCGGGCATGATCTACGCGATGCCGGGCATGGAAACCCAGCTCAACGCCGTGATGAACAAAACCGGCGATTTCGAAGGCATTTCCGCCAATTACAGCGGTGCCGGCTTCTCCGACATGCGCTTCCGCTTCCACAGCATGTCCGAGGGCGACTTCGACGCCTGGGTCGCGAAAGCGAAGAGCGGCGGCGGTGAACTGAGCCGCGAGGACTACCTCAAGCTCGAACAGCCCAGCGAGAAGGAGCCGGTCCATTACTACGGCACCGTCGCCCCGGGCCTGTACAACGCCATCCTCAACCGCTGCGTCGAATCCAACCGCATGTGCGCCAACGACATGATGGCGCTCGACGCGCGCGGCGGGCAGGGCGTGGTCGGTGCCTACAACGTCACTTCGCTCGATGCCGCGACCCGTGCGCGCGTGGGCCTGAAGGACGACGACCGTCGCTACGTCGGGGCGCTGTGCGTCGCCGCCACCGACGGCCAGCCGATGACCCCTGCCGGACGTCCGCTCTGAGCGGCACGCCTTCCACGTATTCAAGCCTTTGCCGAGTCCGGTAATGAACATGCCCGATCTAGCCAAACTGATCTTCGGACGCCTCACCATCGAGGCGATCCCTTATCACGAGCCGATTCTCATCGGTACCTTCATCGCGGTCGCCATCGGCGGCATCGCGTTGCTGGCGCTGATTACCAAGCACAAGCTCTGGGGTTACCTGTGGAGCGAGTGGTTCACCAGCATCGATCACAAGAAGATCGGCATCATGTACATGGTGCTCGGTATCGTGATGCTGCTGCGTGGCTTCTCCGACGCCATCATGATGCGTGCCCAGCAGGCCATCGCCTTCAACGGCAACCCGGGCTTCCTGCCGCCGCACCACTACGACCAGGTCTTCACCGCCCACGGCGTGATCATGATCTTCTTCGTGGCGATGCCGCTGGTCACGGGCCTCATGAACTACGTGGTGCCGCTGCAGATCGGCGCGCGCGACGTGGCGTTCCCGTTCCTCAACAACTTCAGCTTCTGGATGACCGTGGCCGGCGCGATGCTGGTGATGGCGTCGCTGTTCGTCGGTGAATTCGCCCGTACTGGCTGGCTGGCGTATCCGCCGCTGTCGGGTCTGGCGCAGAGTCCGGATGTCGGTGTCGACTACTACATATGGTCACTACAGGTGGCCGGCGTGGGAACGACCCTCTCCGGCATCAACCTGCTCGCCACCATCGTCAAGATGCGCGCGCCGGGCATGACCATGATGAAGATGCCCATCTTCACCTGGACCTCGCTGCTGACCAACGTGCTGATCATCGCCGCCTTCCCGGTGCTGACGGCCGTGCTGGTGCTGCTGTCGCTCGACCGCTACGCGGGCACCAACTTCTTCACGAACGACTTCGGCGGTAACGCCATGATGTACGTGAACCTGATCTGGATCTGGGGCCATCCCGAGGTCTACATCCTGGTGCTGCCGGTGTTCGGCGTGTTCTCGGAAGTCGTGGCCACGTTCAGTCGCAAGCGTCTGTTCGGCTACGCGTCGATGGTGTACGCCACCGTCGTGATCGCCGTGCTGTCGTACCTGGTGTGGCTGCATCACTTCTTCACCATGGGTTCGGGCGCGAGCGTCAACTCGTTCTTCGGCATCACCACGATGATCATCTCGATCCCCACGGGCGCGAAGATCTTCAACTGGCTGTTCACGATGTACCGCGGGCGCATCAAGTTCGACGTGCCCATGCTGTGGACCGTCGGCTTCATGGTCACCTTCGTCATCGGCGGCATGACCGGCGTGATGCTCGCGGTGCCGCCGGCCGACTTCCTGCTGCACAACAGCCTGTTCCTCATCGCGCATTTCCATAACGTCATCATCGGCGGCGTGATCTTCGGCTTGTTCGCGGGTATCAACTACTGGTTCCCGAAAGCCTTCGGTTACAAGCTCGATCCGTTCTGGGGCAAGTGCTCGTTCTGGTTCTGGCTGGTGGGCTTCTGGGTCGCCTTCATGCCGCTTTACGTCCTTGGCTTCATGGGCGTCACGCGCCGCATGAACCACTTCGAGGATCCGTCGCTGCAGATCTGGTTCCAGATCGCCGCGTTCGGCGCATTCCTCATCGCCCTTGGCATCGGTTCGTTCCTGATGCAACTGTGGGTCAGCTGGAAGCGCCGCGACGAGCTGCGCGACGTCACGGGCGATCCGTGGCACGGCCGCACCCTCGAGTGGTCGACCTCGTCGCCGCCGCCCGCTTACAACTTCGCGTTCACCCCGGTCATCCACGATTCCGATGCCTGGTGGGACATGAAGGAGCGCAACGCGGGCCGTCGTCTGGAGGGCTACCTGCCGATCCACATGCCGAAGAACACGGGTGCGGGCATCATCCTCGCCGGTATCTCGTTCGTGTTCGGTTTCGCGATGATCTGGCACATGTTCCTGATCGCGGGCATCGCGTTCGTGGCGCTCGTCGCCACGGCGATCGGCCACACGTTCAACTACAAGCGTGACTACTACATTCCCGCCGACGAAGTGGCCCGGACCGAGGCCGCCCGCACGGAAGAGCTTGCCGCCCATGTCTGATATGCACGCCACCCCTTCCGCGGCCGTCGCCACCCAGGACGTCGAGTTCTGGATGAAGGAAGACCACCACCCGGCCAACGGCACGTTGCTCGGGTTCTGGGTCTACCTGATGAGCGACTGCCTCATCTTCGCCTGCCTGTTCGCCACCTACGGCGTGCTCGGTCGCAGCTACGCGGGCGGCCCCTCGGGCGCCGACCTGTTCGACCTGCCGCTCGTGGCGGTCAACACGACCATGCTGCTCCTGTCCTCGATCACCTACGGCTTCGCCGTGCTCGAGATGCAGAAGAACCGCAAGGGCTCGATGATGGCCTGGCTCATCATCACCGGCCTCTTCGGCGCGGCGTTCCTCGGCATCGAGCTGTGGGAGTTCTCGCACCTCATCCATGAGGGCGCGGGTCCGCAGCGCAGCGCGTTCCTGTCGTCGTTCTTCACGCTGGTCGGCACGCACGGGCTGCACGTCACGTTCGGCATCGTGTGGCTGATCACCCTGCTTTTCCAGGTCGGTCGCATGGGCCTCACGCCGGCGAACAAGCGTCGCATCATGTGCCTTTCGATGTTCTGGCACTTCCTCGACGTGGTCTGGATCGGCGTCTTCACCTTCGTTTACCTGATGGGGTCCCTCTCGTGAGCGCGCACACCGAATCGCATGACGCCCATGGCGGCCACGATCACCACGACGACGATGGCGCCAGCCACAGCACCCTGAAGGGTTACATGACGGGGTTCTTCCTCGCCGTGGTGCTGACGGCCATTCCGTTCTGGCTCGTGATGGAAAAGGTCATCCCGAACGCGCAGACGCTGGCGGTGGTGCTGCTCACGTTCGCCGCGATCCAGATCGTGGTGCACATGATCTACTTCCTGCACATGAACACGAAGTCGGAAGGCGGCTGGAACATGCTGGCGCTGATGTTCACGCTGATCATCGTGGTGATCACGCTGGCCGGTTCGATCTGGGTGATGTTCCACCTCAACTCGAACATGATGCCGGGCATGACGCATCAGATGAACGAGCAGCAGGCGAAGAACCTGCCTTGAGCGCGGCATCCGCCAACGAGCCGAAAACGCCGCGCCGACCGCGCGGCGTTTTCGTTCTGGGCCTGCTCGTCGTGCTGGGCGCGCTGCTGTTCGCCGGTTTCGTCGCCCTCGGTACGTGGCAGGTGCATCGGCGCGCGTGGAAGCACGACCTGGTTGCGCGCGTCGACGCGCGCGTGCACTCGCAGCCCGTCGATGCGCCGCGGCGTGGCCAGTGGCCGCTCGTCAGCGCGGCCAACGACGAATACCGGCGCGTCCGGCTGACCGGGCGTTTCCTCGAAGACAAGAGCGTGCGCGTGCGGGCGAGCACCGAGCTGGGCATGGGCTCGTGGCTGCTCACGCCGTTCCAGCAGCGCGACGGCGCGGTGGTGGTGGTGAACCGCGGTTTCGTGTCGCCGGGCTGGTGCGATGGCAAGGCGTCCTGCACGCCCGGTCCCTCCGGCGACACCACGATCTCGGGCCTCCTGCGCATCAGCGAACCGAAGGGCGCGCTCTTCCAGCCGAACGACCCGGCAGGCGATCGCTGGTACTCCCGCGACGTCGTCGCGATCGCGAAGGCGAAGGGCCTGAGCGACGTGGCTCCCTATTTCGTCGACGCCGACGCGGCGTCGTCGCCCGGCCGGGGCGAGGGCAACGACGGCCCGGTGGGCGGCCTTACCGTGATCGCCTTCCCCGACAACCACCTCAGCTATGCACTGACCTGGTACGGCCTGGCCCTGTTGACGCTGCTCGGGGCATGGGTGGTCTGGCGCGACGAGCGACGCAAGCGCCGGGCCTGATTTCACAATCGCGGGCCTTAAACGTCTTATCAGGCATGCAGTCCCGCTACTCACATACCGCGCCGTTCGACGAGCCCGCCCTCGGCTGGGCGTCGCCCCGCCAGAAACCGGAACGCGGCCCCCTGGCCCTGATCATCGGGCATGCCCGGCGCCGCGCCGCGTTGAGCCGTTCGCGGCCATTGCCTGAGCGCCGGCTGGCATACCTGCTGAAAACGCTGGCCGCCTTTCGCCGCAAGGCCGAGTGGCTGCGCCTGGTGGGTACCTCCCGCGTGATGCGCGCCGCCGCCGAGTCCAATCCGCGCGTTTACGAGCGCTGGCAGTCGCACTACATCTCGCGCGCCTTCAGCCTCGATGCGCGGGCACGCCTGATCGAAGCCCATTACCGTTTCGTCGCCCGCGAATTCCCGGCGCGGCTGAGCAGCCGCATGCTGAGGGGCCACGACGTGCGGCTGGCGACGCTGCCGCTCGGCAATGGCGAGATCGCCTACCTGCACGCCCGGGCGCCCGAGCACGAATGCGCCGGCGAGCTGGGCCTCTATCTGCTGAACGCCGACAAGGAAGTCGTGTCGTCGTGCACGGTGACCTTCGCGGGTGCCGATGGCCTGCTGGTGGGCGCGATGCGCGGCTCGTGGGCGTACCTGGGGCGCAACGCCATCGCCCGGTTCAGCCGCGCGACCGGCGGGCTCCGTCCGCGAGACCTGCTGCTCGCCGTGGTTCGCGCGCTGGCCACGCACTACGGCATCGAGCGTGTGCGCGCGGTATCGCGCGCCGCCCATCCGCTGGATCGACGTCACGGTGTGACCGCGGCGGCTTACGACCGGTTCTGGAAGCGGCACGGTGGCGTGCCGGGCGCAGACGGTTTCTTCGACCTATCGCGCGTCGACACGGCGACTGGCAGCGCCGAACGCGACGCGTTCCGTCGCGAAGCCTGCGACGTGGCACTCAAGGCGTTCGTCAGGCAAACATCCTCGATGTAGGAGCGCGCCTTGCGCGCGACAGCTTTTGAGGCCGTGAGCAACAGGGCCTGCTACGTTCGGCGAAAGACTGTCGCGCGCAAGGCGCGCTCCTACGAGGGACAGGCCATCGTCAGAAGTCGTAGCAGCCCGTGAGCAGCACGGTGCGCCCCTGCCGGATCGGTACGAACGTCTCGTCGAAGTTCACGGCGTAGAGCGTGCGCGCGAAGAGGTTCTTCACCCCGAGGGTGACGCGCCAGCGTTCGCCGTAGCGCGACACGTTGGTCTCGACGCTCGCTTGTCCCGGGATGCCGAAATACGTTCCGTCGGCGCTGGTGCGGCCGAGGCTGCGGCTACGCGCGAGCACGCCGGCGGCGACACCCCACGGTTTCACCGCGCCTCCGCCGAAGCGGTAGCTCGCCCAGACGGCGGCCTGATGCTTCGGCGCGCCGGTGGGTCGTGTGTCGTCGTTATTCTGAATGCGTGCCTCGGTGAGGCTGGCGAGCATGTCGAACCCCGGCGCGACCTGTCCTGCGAATTCGATTTCGAGGCCGCGGTTCGTCTGCCCCGGTCCCGGTGTGGCGAAGAACGGTGGCTCGGGCGACACCAGGTCCACGCTGTGGTCGACATGGATGCGATAGAGCGCGGCGGTGAGGCGCGCGCGTTGTTCGAAAAGATCGAACTTGCCGCCCACCTCGATCTGCCGCGAGGTCGCCACGGGAAGCGGCTGGCCATCCTTGCCGAGCAACGGATCGGGCTGGAAGCCGGTCGACGTGTCGGCGTAGAGCGCGATATCCGGCGACACCTTGTAGACGACACCGAGCTTCGGGATCCAGCGCGACTGGTCGACGCGGCGCGGCGATCCGTCTTCCCAGCGTGTCTCGAGGCGGTAGCTCGTGCGGCGCAACGCGGCCAGCACGTTCCAGTTATCGCCGATGGCGATCTGGTCCTGCAGGAAGAGGCCCGCATTGGTCTGCCACGAGCCTCCGAGGTTCTGCACCGTGGTGCTCACCGGGGCGATCATCGCGTTGTACTTCGCCGAGAAGTCGCTGCTGGTCCGCAGGTCGTAGGCGAGCGGCCGCGTGACGATCACCGAGCCGCGATCCAGCGTATCGGACGTCGCGTCGCCCACCTCCACGCTGCCGCTGCCGTCGTCGCCCGCATGCGTGCGCGCGAGATCGACACCCATCAGCACCGTGTGCGTGACGTCTCCATGCTGGAAACGCGTGGTGAGATCGTTCTGCCAGGTCCAGTACGTGCCGGAATAGCGGAACCGCCGGTCCACCGCGTCGAGCGCGCCGACGATGCCGCTGATGAGGTACGACTGGCTGCGTCCGTCGCTGCGCTGGCGCACGTACTGACCCTGACTGTGGAAGGTCCAGTCGTCGCCGAACTCGTGATCCAGCTCGAACACCCCGCGACTGGTGCGGAATGTGGAAATGTCGGTGGGATCGTTCGACGGCGAACGGGTCAGCGTGGCCGTGGAAAGGGTGGGGCCGAGCAATACGGTGTGATCCGGGCCCGGCACGCGGTTGTCCACGAGCTCGGCGCCGAGCATCACGCGCGTGCGGTCGCCCTGCCACGCCAGCGAGGGCGCGAGGTAGGCGCCGCGCCCGCCGCCGAAGCCTTGCGGTGTCTTCTCGCCGCGTTGCCCCGCGGCCACGAGTCGGTACGTGACCGCGCCGTCCTTCGACGCCGTGCCTGCGAGGTCGAGGCCGAGGCGCGCGCCGTCGTACTCGCCAAGCGACCAGGTGATGTTGCGCACCGTCTCGGCCTGCGGCCGCTTCATCACGACGTTGATCGATCCGCCGAAGTTGTTGTTCTGCGAGGCGTCACCGAGGATCGCCTCCGGACCGCGCAATACCTCGACGCGCTCGATGCCGATCAGCGGCGGAAGATCCTCGGTGCGCGCGATGCCGTTCGGCATGCCGTCCGTCATGCCATGGCCGGCGTCGAAGCCGCGGATGAGGAACAGCGGCGAGCCGCCGTAGCCATCCACGTACTGCACGCCTGCGACGTAGCGGGCCACGTCGCCGATGTCGACGGCCTGCTGCGATTCGATCACTTCGCGCGTCACCACCGACACCGACTGTGGCACGTCGGTGAGCCGCGTTTCGTTGCGCGTGGCGGTGCGTGTGGAATCCGCCTTGTAGCCGCTCTCCGATACCAGCCCGCGTACGTCCACGGTGGCCAGCGGCACGACCGTCGAGGGATCGAGCATCACGTCGGGATCGATGGGTGCCGGCGTCGCGTTGTCCGCCTTCTGCCGCTGGCGCACCACGACGGTTCGCGTGTCGTACGACTCGCGCTCGAGATCGGTGCCTTCGAGCAGCTCGTCGAGCGCCTGGTTGGGCGTGAGCACACCCTCGGCACCGCCAGTGCGCCAGTTGGCGATGGACCCGGAGGCGGTGAGCACCTGCACGTTGGTCTGCTGGCCCCACGCGAGCAGCGCCGTCGCGAGCGGCTGGGGTGCGATGGAAAACGTCTTGGGAGACAGGGTGCCGTCGGTGGCCGCATCGGCAGCGCACGCGGCGCGGATCGCCACGACCAGCGCGAACGCGCCGGTGAGTGCGCGCCGGCGCCCGCGAAACGTATACGGCAAGACCTGCGGCCCCACGTGGTTCTTCAGTGCGGCTGGGCACTCCGCGCCATCGTCGTCTGACGGGCGAGTTCCAGTCGATCGGGGTAGGTAACGACGCGCACCGGGAAAACCCTCGGCAGGGCGGCGACCCAGCTGTCGATGGTATCGACCTCGACGGTACCGGTAAACGTCATCTTGCCCAGCGAGGGGTCCTGCAGTCGCACGGGGCGGCTCGCATAGCGGTTCACGTTCTCGACCACCGAGGCCAGCGGCTCGTTCACGAACTCCAGGCGATGGCTGCGCCAGGCCGTGGCGCCGGCCGGATCGACATCCAGGATGCGCATCGCCTGAGTCTCGGTATCGAATGAGACTTCACGGCCCGCGCCCAGCTCGACCGTGCCCGCCTCGCTCGGGGCCGCGAGAGGCGACACGCGAACGCGACCTTCCGTCACGGTCACGGTCACGCGCTCGCCGGTGCGGCGGACGTTGAAGGCCGTGCCCAGGTCGCGGATGCGCAACGGGCCGGCATGCACGATAAACGGCCGCTCGGCATGCGCGACACGGAAGAAGGCTTCGCCGGCGTCCAGGTCGACGAGGCGCTCGTCGCGCCCGAATCGCGTGGTGACCGAGCTGGCGCCGCCGAGCTCGATGCTGGAACCGTCCGGCAGGGCGATGTCGCGATGGCCGGCGTGGGCGCTGGCGAACCGGGCCTCGGTGTCCTGCGCGGCCGGACGCAGGGCGAGGAACGCGCCCGCGCCGAGCACGGCCAGTGCCACGCCCGCGGCCAGCGCCATGGCAGGCCGGGCGCGCGGGCGACGAGCCGCCGCGGGAGCGGGCGCCGGCGCGAAGCGCGCCACGAAGGCGCGGCGGTTAACCTCGTCCATGCCACCCATGAGCTCGGCGAGTGCCGATACGCGGTCATACGCGGCGGCGTGAGCCGTGTCCGCGTCGAGCCACTCGCTCCACGCGATGAGCTCGTCGTCGGGCAGCGACGGGTCGCGCAGGCGGGCCCACCAGTCGGCGGCGGTGTGCTCGAGCTGCCGGTCGAACGGGAAGTGAGTCGGTTTCATCGGGGGTTCTCCGCACGATCGCGGCGTTCGCGGCAATGCGCCAGGGCATTGCCGACGTGGTAGCGCACCATGCGCTCGCTAAGATTCATCTCACGCGCGATGGCCGCGAAGTCGCGTCCGTCGATCACGTGCATCACGAAAGCACGGCTCGTTTTCGGCGGCAGTTCGTCCAGCGAGCGGCGCAGGTCTCGCCACTGCTCGTGAGCCGAGGCATGCTGCTCGGGAATCGGCGTCACGTGCCAGTCGTCCGCGTCAGGGTCGACGGGCGCGAGGGCACGTACGTTCCGCATGCGGATGCGATCCACGGCCAGGTTCGAGGCCGCACGGAACAGGAACGCGCGCGGGGTGTCGATGACGGTGTCCTCGCCCAGCGAGAGCAGCTTCAGGTAGACCTCCTGGGCGACTTCCTGCGCGTCGGCCAGCGAGTTGAGCCGGGTACGCAGGAAGGCGACGAGAGCCGCGTTGTGCTCCCGGAAGAGGTCGACGACCTGTCGGGCCCGTTTGCCGCCCGGTGAAGCGGCAGCCTCGGATGGATCCATGGTGTGCCTGACCGCGTTCATTAGGCTGGATGGGTGCTTATGGTCGCACGGTGGGAAATCGGCGCCCGTACGGGCAGGGACGAACGCCGATTTCCGCACCGGCGAACCCTTAAGACGTGCCAGCTTCGGAAAAATGAAATGGTGGTGCGAGAAAATGTCTTCACCGGGCCTAAGCCATTGATCAGGTAGAAGCTCGCGCCATCGCTTAGGATTCTCACGCCCGCCAAGGACACCAGGTTGCCGATGGTTCACCCCGACGAACGCTCCACTCGCCGCGAGCTCTTCTGGTTCATGGCGATCGCCCTGGTTGTGCTGGCCGCCGGCATCGGCCTGCGGGATCCATGGCCGCCCGACGAGCCGCGCTTCGCGCTGGTCGCGCGACAGATGCTCGAATCCGGCCAGTGGCTGTTCCCTCATCGGGGCATGGAGCTGTATTCCGACAAGCCGCCCATGCTCATGTGGACGGAAGCGTTCTGGATGTGGCTCACCGGCGGCTGGCGCGGCGCTTTCCTGCTCACGTCGCTGTTTTCGGGCCTCGGCACGCTCGCGCTCGTCTGGCACCTCGGCCGCCGTCTGTGGAGCCCGCGCGTCGGCCTCGTCGCGGCGGGTCTGCTGCTCGCGACCATGCAGTTCGTCGACGTCATCCGCCACGCCCAGATCGACCCGCTCAACCTGTTCTGGATCACGCTGGGCAACACGGGGATCCTCCTGCACTGCCTGCGTGGCCCGAACTGGCGGATGTACTGGCTCGGCTGTTTCGCCGCCGGCCTCGGTGTCATCACCAAGGGTGTCGGCGTCATCGCGCTGCTGATGCTCGTGCCGTACGTCGCGATGCGTATCCGCGGCTGGCCGGGCCTCGCGCCCACGCGCGGCGACGGCTGGCGCTGGGCGGGTGGCGCGCTGGCGTTCCTGCTGGCGGTCGCGATCTGGCTCGGGCCGATGCTGGTCGGCGCATACGGGCTGCGCACGCCTGAATACCTCGCCTACGTGCAGGACATCCTGTTCCGCCAGACCGCGGAACGCTACGCCAACTCGTGGCAGCACGAGGAGGCACCCTGGTACTTCGGGCTCGTGATCCTCACGCACTGGATTCCCACCTGGCTGCTCGTGCCGTTCGTGCTGCGCCCGTGGGGCGACGCGCTTCGCCTGCGCGATGCGCGCGTGTGGATGCCACTGACGTGGGTGTTGCTGGTGCTGGTGTTCTTTTCGATCCCCAGCGGCAAGCGCGAGATCTACATCCTGCCCGCCCTGCCGATGCTGGCGCTCGCGATGGCACCCTTCGTGCTCGAACTCCTGAAGACCCGCTGGCTCCAGCGCGCGTCGTTCTGGATGACGATCGCCTGTGCCGCGATCTTCGCCGCCGCGGGTACGTGGGCGCTGGTGAAGGCGCCGGCGGCCGCGCGTCGCGTCGCGCAGGGTTACGAAATGAGCGGCCACGGGCAGGCGCTATGGGTCTGCGTGATCCTGGTCGGCGCGGGCTTCCTGCTGGCGGCCGTCATCGGCCGGCCGCGACGTGGCGTGGCGGCGCTGCTCGGCGGCATGGCGCTAGCGTGGATCATCTGGCCGCTGGGCACGTACCCGCTGCTCGACGCGAACCAGTCGACGCGTCAGTTGATGCAGGAGGCCGATACGGCCATCGGCCCGGATGGCCAGCTGGCGCTGGTGCTGTGGCGCGAAGAGCTGATGTATCAGGCCCGTCGCCCCGTGGTGGAATTCGGCTTCGCGCGCGACGCCGCCAGTCAGCTGCGGGATGCGCGCGCCTGGCAGGCGGCCGATCCGGCCCATCGCTGGATCCTCGTCAACGATGTCGCCCTCGACAGTTGCATCGTCGCCGACCGGGTCGTCTCGCTGGGCAAGGCCAACCGGGTCAGCTTCTCGCTGCTGCCCGCGGCGGCGTCGAAGGCAGGTTGCATCCCGACACCACCGCCCGACTAAGGCGCTCTTTTGTAGGAGCGCCCCTTGGGCGCGACAGCTTTTGAGGCCGTGAGCAGCTGGGCCGAGGCTTTTTGCGGAAGGTTCGACGTCCGACGAGCAGAGCAGAACCTGAGCGCTCTCGCGAAAGGCTGTCGCGCCCAGGGGGCGCTCCTACAACCGCCGTGTTCGCCCAGGATCAGCGCACCGGCGCTTCCTTCATCGTCCGCCGCAGCATGCGTTCGTACTTCTTCTTCGTGCGCGAGGCGTTGTGCGCGCGATTCATCGAGCAATGCGGCACGATGTTCTTCTCGCCGAAGCCGTCGATCATCACGAGACGGGGGCCGCCGCGCGAATCCTCGCCATACACCACGTTCCACGCGTGCAGATCCGCCGCGATCGTGTTGTGCGAAAGCAGCCGGGCGTAGAACTGCTCCAGCTCCGACTGCACCGTCGCGCTGAAGCCATCGCGCGCGACCCAGTCGTGCAGCGTCGGCGCGAGCTTCCCGTCGGTCGTGCGCACCTTCTCCACGATCTGGCCCAGGCCGATGTCGGTCATTTCCAGCCCCACCACGCGCGCGATGGGCGAGGTGTCGTAGCCGCCCGTGTAGACGCCTGTGACGTACTCGCGGAACTCGCGCACGAAATCCTTGTACGGACCGCTGCGCGCGAGTCGGCGGTACCACGGGGCCTGGTTCCAGCGCTCCTCGATGGACGCGCTGGAGATCACCTTGATCAGCAGGTCGTTGTCGTCGGGGTGCTGGTACACCTCGCGGACATGGCCCGTGGCGATCGGCGTGGCGTCGGCCAGTCTGAACATCGTGGATCCTCGCTGGTGGCGCCCCCGAAAGGTCGCCGTAAGTTGCTGACAAGGCGCACAGTGTAAAGTGAGTGCCCGGTTACATGCGTTTTCCATGCGCGGCGGCATGCCGCGCTCCACCAGGACCCTCCACGTGCGCAAGCTTTCCTGGCGTTTCATCGTCGCCGCCCTCGTCTTCCTGACGCTCTCGCGCGTCGGCCTGTCGCTGTGGCAATGGGGCCGCGTTCACGATGCCGGCGGCATCTGGCCGATCCTCCTCGGCGGCTGGCGCATCGATCTGTCGCTGGTGGCGATGATCGTGGCGTGGCCCGCGCTGCTCTCGCCCTGGCTCGGGCATCGCGCGTGGCCCACGCGGATCACGGCCTGGTGGCTGCGCTTCTGGTGGCTCGCCTTCGTGCTGCTCGAGGTCTCCACGCCGCAGTTCATCGTCGAGTACGACACACGCCCCAACCGCCTGTGGTTCGAATACCTCACCAGCCCGAACGAAGTCGCGGCGATGTTGTGGCATGGCTACAAGTTGTCCGTCGGTGCCGGCCTCGTGGCGTTCGCGCTGCTCGGCTGGATCGGCTTCCGCCTGCTTCCGACCCGTCGCCCCGACGCGACGCCCATGCGCGGCTGGATGCGCCCGATCGCCACCGTGGTCATTTTCGCGGTGGCCTTCCTCGCTGGACGCGGCACGCTGCAGCATCGCCCGTTGAACGCATCGCAGGTGGCCTTCACCAGCGACGCCATGGTCAACACGCTGCCTCTGAACTCGCTCTACAACGTGCTCAACGCGGCCATCGCGCTGGGTAACGAGCGCTCCGCGTCGGCCGTGTACGGCAAGATGCCCGAGGAAGACATGCAGTCGATCGTGCGGGCGGCCGCCGGCTTCGAGGGCGCGCCGATCGATCCGACCTACCCGAGCCTGCATCGCCAGCAGGCCACGCGACAGGGCGGCAAGCCACTCAACCTCGTCATCATCCTCGAGGAAAGCCTCGGCGCGCAGTTCGTCGGCAGCCTGGGCGGCGCCGGTTACACCCCAGAACTCGACAAGCTCTCGAACGAGGGCTGGTGGCTAGAGCGCACCTACGCCACGGGCACGCGCAGCGCGCGAGGCCTGGAAGCGGTCACCACGGGCTTCCTGCCGACGCCCGCCGAGGCGGTGCTGAAACTGCCGCGCAGCCAGCGCGACTTCTTCACGCTCGGTGCGCTGCTCGATACCTTCGGGTACCACACGCGCTTCCTCTACGGCGGCGAAGCGCATTTCGACAACATGCGTTCGTTCTTCTTCGGCAATGGCTTCAACGAAGTCGTCGACCGCGCCACGTTCAAGACGAAGCCGTCGTTCGTCGGCTCGTGGGGTGCGTCGGACGAAGACATGTTCAACGAGCTGCACCAGCGCCTGCTCGACGACGGCGAGAAGCCCGCCTTGACCGTGGCGTTCTCCGTCTCCAACCACACGCCGTGGGAGTACCCGGCGGGCCGCATCCAGCCGGAAGGCGAGGCGGCGAGCAACGCCAACGCCGTGCGCTATGCGGACTGGTCGATCGGCCGCTTCTTCGAAAAGGCGAAGCAGGCACCGTACTGGAACCACACCGTGTTCCTGGTGGTGGCCGACCACGACGCCCGCGTGTTCGGCGCGAGCCTCGTGCCGGTGCGCCATTTCCACATTCCGGCACTGATCATCGGTGCCGGCGTGCCGGTGAAGAAGGACGACCACATCGTCAGCCAGATCGATCTTGCGCCGACGCTGCTGTCGCTGATCGGCATCAGCAGCGAGCACCCCATGCTGGGTGCCGACCTCACGCAGCGCTACCCCGATCGCGCGATCATGCAGTACGGGGACAACTACGGTTACCTGAAGAACGACACGCTGATGGTGCTGCGCCCCAACCAGCCCGCCACGCAGTACCACTATGGCGTGCAGGGCGAGAAGCTCGACCCCGAAGCCGTCGACGCCCAGTTGGAAAAGACCGCGCTGGCGCATGCGCTGTGGCCGAGCTGGGCCTACGGCCACCAGCGTTATCGTCTGCCGCCGAAGGCGGACGCGAAGTAACCACGTCAGACCGGCTGCATCGTCCAGCGGCCATCGCCGGTCGTCAGGCGATGCGTCAGGGCCAGCCGGTCGAGGAACGTCTCGTCGTGCGACACGACGACGAGCGCACCGTCGTATCCGAGCAGCATCGCTTCGAGCGCCTCCAGCGATGCGAGGTCCAGGTGGTTGCCCGGTTCGTCGAGCAACAGCAGCTGCGGGGGTGGCTCGGCGACCAGCGCCTGGGCGAGTGCGGCCTTAAGCCGCTCGCCGCCGCTGAGCTGCCCGACGCCCACCGACACCTTCGCGGCATCGATGCCGAGCAGCGCCAGCCGCAGTCGCAGCCCGTCGTCGCTCGCCGTCGGGTTCGCCTCGCGAAGCTGTTCGATCAGTGGCCGCCGAGGGTCCAGCGTCGAAAGACGCTGGTCGAGCCACGCCACCGGCACCGGCACGTCGCACCGCCCGGCCACCGGCGCGAGCTGGCCCGCGAGCACGCGCAACAGTGTCGACTTGCCGCTGCCGTTCGGGCCGGTGACGCCCACCCGCTGTCCGCTCGTCAGGGTCATGCCGATCGGTGCCGCATGGTCGCGGACGTACGGGAGCACGACGTCTTCGAGCAGCGTTACGCGTCGTCGCGCGCCTCGTATCGCGGATGGGGCGAGCATCGCGATCGATGCCTCGTCGTCGACGCGGCGCGCGGCTTCCGCGACGCGAAGCGAGAGATCGTCACGATGCGTCTCCTGCTGGCGACGGAGCTTGCCCGCCGACACCTCGCTGCGGCTCTTCTGGCCACCGAGAAGGATCGGTGCCTGATTCGCGTCGCGGGCATCGCGTTGTCCGCGCGATTGGCGTCGCGCGAGCTTCTCCTGCTGTTCGCGCAGCGCCGCTTCACCGCGTCGCCGCTCCGCCTTCCGGGCGTCGAGCGCGCGTAACGACGCGTCGCGTTCCTCCTGACGCGCCTGCACGTAGAAATCGTAGTCGCCGCCGTAGTGGCGCAGCCCCGACGGCGTGAGTTCCACGATGTGCTCCATCGCGCCGAGCAGGCGGCGATCGTGGCTGACGACGAGCATGCCGCCCTTCCACGCACGGATCCATGCGAGCAGCGCGGCGCGGGCCTCGCCATCGAGGTGATTGCTTGGTTCGTCGAGGATCAGGTAATCCGCCGCGGCGAGTCGCGCACCCAGCAGCGCGACCGCCATGGCTTCGCCGCCACTCAACGTGCCTGCCGCGTCGTCGACGCCCACGTGCGCAAGCCCGGCGCGATCGAGCGCGTCGCGAAGGCGGTCGCGGATATCCCAGCGCTCGCCCACGGCGTCGAAGTCGCTCGCGTCGCTGCTGCCTGCCTCGATGCGCGCCAGGGCGGCTATCGCGTCGCCGACGCCCGCCAGCGTCGCCACGGATTCATGCGCATCGTCGGCGACGCGCTGGGCGATGTAATGGATGCGACCGAAGCGCGTGCAGCGACCACGGCCCGGGTCGATATCCCCTGCGAGGATGCGGGCGAGCACGCTCTTGCCCACGCCATTGCGACCGACGAGGCCGGTGCGCCGCTCGTCGAACGAGGTGGTGATGTCGGAGAACAGGGTTCTGCCATCGGGCAGAACGAAAGAGACGCCATCGAGCGTCAGGTACGTGGTCGTCATATGCGAATCCAGGCAATGCCATCGGCTTCCCGCGAGGGGAAGAGCGAGTCACCCAAAGAGGGCGGAGGCATTACTTGCGCATCGGACGAGTACCTCGTGCGGCGTGGATCGGGCGGCCATCATACCACCCCCGTTCCGTCAGACCCCTTGCTGCGCCTGCCGCGGCATCGTGCGCTCGACGATCTCCGCGAGCGACTGTTGCGAATACGGCTTCGCCAGGCGAGGCAGGCCGAGCTGCTCGCCTGCCGGCAGTTCCGCGTAACCCGTGGCCATGATGACCGGCAGCGTCGGGTAGCGCTCGCGCAGCGTCGCCGCGAGCTGCGCGCCCGTCATCTGCGGCATGGCGTGATCGGTGATCACCATATCGACGCAGACGCCTTCCAGCAGCTTCAGCGCTTCGGCACCGGATCGGGCCTGCTCGACGGCGTAGCCGAGGTCCTCGAGCATTTCCACGGTGGTCGCGCGGACGAGATCGTCGTCGTCCACCGTGAGCACGGTGACGGCGCGCGAGGGCGCGCAGCGTCGGATGCCCGCACCGGGCGATGCCTGCTCCGCCGGCGCGACAGCCGGCGAATGCGAGGCCGGAAGCCATATTTCGGCGGTCGTTCCGACGTCGGGCCGGCTCGTCATGAGCAACGCGCCGCCGAGCTGCTCGGCGAGGCCGTGCACCATCGAAAGACCGAGACCCGTTCCCTTGCCGACGCCCTTGGTCGTGAAGAACGGCTCGGTGGCGCGTTTGAGCGTGGCGTCGTCCATGCCGGCGCCCGTGTCCGACAGTGCGAGGCGCACGTAGCGGCCCGGCGACACGGGACCATCGCCGTCGTGAACCCATGATTCGCTCGTCGCGATGACGATCGTGCCCACGCCATCCATGGCGTCGCGTGCGTTCACGGCGAGGTTGAGCAGTGCCGACTCCAGCTGGTTCGCGTCGGCTTCGACGGCCGGGAGGTCTTTCGAGAAGCGCGTCTCCACCACGATCGTTCCGCCGAGCGACCGCTGCATCAGTTCACGCATGCCGTCGATCAACGCATGCAGATCGATGCGTTCGGTCTTCAGGTCCTGACGCCGGGCGAAGGCCAGCATGCGTCGCGTCAACGTGCTTCCGCGGTTGGCGCCCGCGAGGGCGTTGTCCACGAGGCGGAGCAACAGCGGCTCGTCGGGAAGGCGTTCGCGCAGCAGCTCGAGGCTGCCGTGCACGGCCATCAGCAGGTTGTTGAAGTCGTGCGCGATGCCTCCCGTGAGGGCGCCGAGCGCTTCCATCTTCTGCATCTGCATCAGGGCCTGTTCGGCCTTCCGGCTGTTGGCCTCGCTGCGTGCGAGCGCCGCGGTCCGGTCGAGCACCTGCGCCTCGAGTTCCTCGCGGAACCGCCGCTCCGTCTCGCGAACGCGGGCCTCGGCCAGCACGCGCTCCGTGGTTTCGACGACGATCGCGATGACACCCGCCGGCTTACCGTCCTCACCGGGGACCGGCGAATAATCGAGGTCCATCCAGACGGGCTCGGGCTGGCCGTGGCGGATCAGCGAGAGCTGCTGATCCTTGTAGGCGAGCGTGCCGCCGGCGAGCCCCACCCGCATCACGTTGTCGTTGAAATCGGCGATCTCCGCCCAGCCCTTGCGCACCTCGGAGCCCAGAAGCGCCGGGTGGCGGTTGCCGGCGAACACCGAATAGGCGTCGTTGTAGATCATGATCCCTAGCTCGCCCCAGAGCAGCACGATCGGCACCGGCGAAAGCAGCAGCATGCCCGTCACGGCCCGCAGGCTCGGCGGCCACGATTCCACGGGACCGAGGCCGCTGCGCGTCCAGTCCATCGTGCGGATCAGCTGCCCGGTCTCGCCGGTGCCGTCGAGCCAGGCGAGGGAGGGGGGCGTGCCGGGCGGTGGCGTGGAGGCGGTCGTCATGCAATCCAGGGTCCGGGGTTCTCGGCGCCAGTGTAGCCATCCTCTATGTGATGGCGACCGCAAGACGGATCGTCAGCGAGCGGCGCGGCCCCGCGCGTCGTCGAGCGCGCGGCAGAGCGTCGCCACCCCCGGCAGGATCGACGGCGAGGGCAGGGCCAGCGTCGGCGCATCGATGGAAAAGACGTTGCCGTGCTCCACGGCGGTGAGGAAGCCGGAGGCCTTCCAGACGTCCAGGGCTTCGCCGGTGCTGCCGCCGCTGAGGATCACGTCGGGGTCGCGCGCCAGCACGGCTTCGCGGCTCACCGTCGGCGCGGCCTGCGTGAGATCGGCGAACACGTTGGTGCCGCCGCACAGCGCGATCGCATCGTCGATGATCTGCGCGCGGCCGATCGTCATGAGGGGGCGGTCCCAGATCTGGTAGAACACCTTGAGCCGCCTTCGTCCCGCGTACGTCGTGCGCAGGTCGGCCAGCGACTGTTCGAACCCCTGCGCGGCCCTGGTCGCCGCGTCGGCCGTACCGGCGAGGACACCGAAGCGGCGCGTCGCCGCCGCGACGTCGGCCAGGCGCGTGGTCTCCGCGTAGAACACCGGGATGCCGAGACGCACGATTTTCTCGACCTGCGACGCGGCATTGCCGCTCTTCCAAACGACGACGATGTCGGGCTTCAGCGCGACGATGCGTTCGAGGTCGATCATCGTGGCGTCGCCGACGATCGGGACTTTCTTCGCGGCTTCCGGATACTCGGTGAAGCGCGACGTGCCGACGACATAGGCGCCCGCGCCGGCCGCGAACAGCGCATCGGTGATATTGGGCGCGAGGCTGACGATGCGGTGCGCCGGCGCGGGCAGCGTCACGGTACGGCCCGCGTCGTCGACGACCGAGACCGAAGCGACGACGGGCGCCGTGACCAACAGGGCGAGCAGGGCGAGCGAGCGGATCATGGGGGTGTCCCGTTGAGGCGGCCGGCGCGGAAGAACAGCTCGTCGTCGAGCATCACGCCGTGGATCGGATGGTGGAAGGCGGCACTCAGGTGTTCGCTGGTGACGACATCGTCCTTCGGCCCTGCCAGCGCACCGCCCTTGCCGTCGAGCAGCACCGCGTGCGTCGCGTGCTGGAAGGCCAGGTTGATGTCGTGCACGGTGTAGACGACCGACTTGCCGACGTCCATCGCGACGCGCATCAGTTCGTGCAGCGTCTTCATCTGGTGATGCAGGTCGAGCGACGAGAGCGGCTCGTCGAGCAACAGCACGTCGACATCCTGCGTGAACAGCGTGGCGATGTTCACGCGCTGTCGTTCGCCGCCGGAGAGCGTGGTGACGTCGCGACGCGCCAGTTCGTCCAGCTCGAACGTGCGCAGCGCGACGTCGGCATGTCCCGTATCGGATTCGCCCCACGCCCAGAACGGCAGGCTCGGGTGGCGGGCGGACATCACCGCGTCCATCACGGTCAGGCTGAAGGCATCCACGATGCTCTGCGGAAGGAAGCCGCGTCGACGCGCGAGTTCGATCGGGCGATAGTCGCGGACGTCGCGACCGTCGAGCAGCACGCGCCCGCCGTCGGGATCGCGCAGCCCGGCCAGGGTGCGCAGTAACGTGGATTTGCCGGCCCCGTTCGGCCCCAGCACGCACCAGACATCGCCGGGCAGGATGCGCAGGTCGAGCGATCGCACGAGCCGGCGCCCGCGCACGGAGAGACTCAGCGCTTCGGTGACCAGCCCGGTACTCATCGACGGCGCACCAGCAGGAACATGAAGGTCGGCACGCCGATCACCGCCATGACGGCGCCGACCGGGAGCTGGATCGGATCCGCGATCACGCGCGAGATCGTGTCGGCGATGGTCACCACGATGCCGCCGCCGATCGCGCAAGCGGGGAGCAGCACGCGCTGGTCGTTGCCGACGATGCGACGCAGCGCGTGCGGCACCACGAGGCCGACGAACCCGACCGTTCCCGCGCTCGTCACCGCCACGGCCGTCGCGATGGAGGCGATGGCGAAGATCATGGATTTGACGACGTTCGGCCGCACGCCGAGCGCGCTCGCGGATTCTTCACCGCGCATCAGCAGGTTGAGCTGGCGCCCCAGCGGCACCACGAACAGCACGCAGGCCAGCAGGGTGATCACCGGCAACGACCAGTTCGCCACGCCGCTCAGGTCGCCCATCATCCAGAACAGCATGCCGCGCAGGTTCCTGTCCGGCGCGAGCACCAGCATCATGCTGACGATCGCGCCGAGACCGGCTGCCAGCATCACGCCGATCAGGATCAGGTCGGTGGAATCCTCGCGCTGTGCCGCGCGTGCGCGTGCGAGAAGGTCGCGATGCGCGAGCACGAACACCGCGACGCACGCGAACAGCGCGCCCGCGGCCGCCCCCATCGCGGTGGCCAGCGCGCCGGCCCCCGCGAGCATCATGCCCAGGGCGCCGACCGCGGCACCGCCGGAAAGGCCGAGCGTGTAAGGATCGGCCAGCGGATTGCGCACGAGGATCTGCATCAGGCAACCGGACACGGCCAGCAACCCACCGACGCCACAGGCGGCGACGGAGCGCGGCACGCGCAACTGCCACACGATGGCATCCATCGGCGTGCCGGTCGACGACACGAGCGCCCGCCAGGAATCGTGCACCGACGAATCGGCACCGCCGATCAGCACCGAGGCCAGCAGCACCGCGAGCCCGCACAACAGCATGCCGATCCAAAGGCGCAGCGCCGAGGCGAAGGTGGCGGGGCGAAGCTGAGCATTGTCAGGCATCGTCGTACATCGATGCGATGCACTGCGCCGGGCTGGGCGGGTACGTGGTCGGAGCAGCCCGTCGACACGGTGCGCACGCGGGCCAGCCGGGCTGTTCCCAGATCCAGATAGGGTCGCTCATGCCTCGCCTTGTCGCGGTGTGAGCCGATTATCCCATCTATTCGGCTCATTCTGTGAGCCGAATATACCCTCGTATCCGGCTCACGTACCATGGGCGACCGACCTCCCCCGTCCCCTGGAGCCCTTCGTGTCCTATCAAGCTGCCCCGGATCGTTACGACAACCTGATGCCTTACCGCCGCTGCGGCCGCAGCGGTATCGACCTGCCGGCGATCTCGCTCGGGCTGTGGCAGAACTTCGGTGGCGCCGATGTGTTCGAGACCGGCCGTGCGATCCTGCGCCGCGCCTTCGATCGCGGCATCACGCACTTCGACCTCGCCAACAATTACGGCCCGCCGTACGGTTCGGCGGAAGAGAACTTCGGCCGCGTGATGGCGAGCGACTTCAAGCCCTACCGCGACGAGCTGATCGTCTCCACGAAAGCCGGCTGGGACATGTGGCCCGGCCCGTACGGCGGCATCGGCGGCAGCCGGAAGTACCTCGTCGCCAGCCTCGACCAGTCGCTGAAGCGCATGGGCCTCGACTATGTCGACATCTTCTATTCGCATCGCGTGGATCCCGACACGCCGCTGGAAGAGACCATGGGCGCGCTCGCCCACATCCATCGGCAGGGCAAGGCGCTCTACATCGGTATCTCGAGCTACTCGCCGGAGCTGACGCGCAAGGCCGCGGCGATCCTGGCCGAAGAGCGCGTGCCGTTGTTCATTCATCAGCCCAACTATTCGATGTTCAACCGCTGGATCGAGGACGGCCTGCTCGACACGCTTGGCGATCTCGGTACCGGCTGCATCGCGTTCTCGCCGCTGGCGCAGGGCCTGCTGACGTCGAAGTACCTCAACGGCGTGCCCGACGACGCGCGTGCGTCGCGCGACGGATCGCTCGGCAAGGGCCAGCTCAACGAGGCCAACATCGAGCGCATCCGCGCGCTGAATGCCATCGCGCAGCGTCGCGGCCAGACGCTGGCCCAGATGGCGATTGCCTGGGTGCTGCGCGATCCGCGTGTCACGTCGGCGCTGATCGGTGCGCGCACCGTCGGGCAGCTCGACGATTCGCTCGGTGCGCTGCGCGGTCTCGCGTTCGGCAAGGAAGAACTCGCCGAGATCGATCGTTACGCGAGCGACGGCGGCACCGATCTGTGGCGGGAGTCGGCGAAGCTCTGACGGCGCCGCCTGCGGCGGAGCGCTTTATGTGGGATCCCTCGTCGTCTCGTTCTCGCTCTTAACTTCCCGAGTTGCCAGCCCGTCGTCGCAGCTCCGCCACCGGCACGCCCTTCCAGCCCCAGCTATCGAGGTCGACTTCCTCGATGACGACGAAGGTGCTGTCCAGCGGTTTGCCCATCACCTCGAGCAGCAGCTGGCTGACACCCGCGATCAGCGCGGCCTTCTGCTCCGGTGTGGTGCACGTCGCGCCGGGCGACGTACCTTCGCGTGTGACCTGGATCGTGACGATCGGCATGGCGGATGCTCCTTTACCATTTGCCTGCATGCTGGCCGCCATCGACGTGAAGCGTCTCGCCGGTGACGAAAGTGGACTGCTCCAGGTAAAGCACCGCATCGACGATGTCGTCGACTTCGCCAAGACGACCCACGGGATGCATCTTCGCGAGCGCGTCGAGTGAATCGCCCGCGTGCATCGGCGTGCGGATGATGCCCGGCGCCACGGCATTCACGCGGATGCCCGACGTCGCGTACTCGATCGCCAGCGATCGCGTGATCGCGTCGAGACCGCCTTTCGTGAGCGCGGCGAGGCTTCCCGGTACACCCGCCTGTGGCTGGTCGACGAGCGTGGTGGTCATCTGCACGATGTGGCCGAAGCCCTGCCGCAGCATCTGCGTGGCGACGAACTGCGTGATGTGGAAGAAGCCCGCTACATTGGTATCGATCGCGTTGCGGAAGTCTTCCTCGGTGAACTCGACGAACGGCTTCGCGATGAAAATGCCCGCGTTGTTCACCAGCGTATCGATGCGTCCGAAGCGCTCGACCGCGGTCGTCGCGATGCGCGCGGCGACGTTGCGATCGGCGATGCTGCCGGGCACGGTGGCGATGCTCTCATCCTTCGAAGGCTCGATGTTTCGCGAGTTCGCGACCACGGCATAGCCGAGGCCGCGAAATGCGTCCACGATGCCCGCGCCGATGCCCTGCGACGCACCGGTGACGACGGCGACTTTCCGTTCGTCGGCCATGACGGATCACCGTGAACGCAGCTGGGCGAGCAACACCGTCGCAGCCGGCCCGGACGAGGCGGGATTCTGTCCGGTCAGCAGCAGCCCATCCATGAGTACGTAGATCTTCCAGTCGTCGGCCTTCGAGAAATGCCCGCCGTTCTGCTTGAGCGAATCCTCGACGAGGAAGGGCACGACGTGCGTCAGCTGCACGGCTTCTTCTTCGGTGTTGGTGAAGCCGGTGACCTTCTTTCCCTTGACGAGCCACTCGCCATCGGGTGCCTTGACATGACGCAACACGCCCGGCGCATGGCAGACGAACGCGATGTGCTTGCCGGCCGCGTAGAACGCCTCGATCAGCCTGATCGAATCGGGGTCTTCCGCGAGATCCCACATCGGCCCATGGCCACCCGGATAGAACACCGCGTCGAAACCGTCGTGCGATACCTCCGAAAGTTTCACCGTCTTCGACAGACGATCCTGCGCGTCCTTGTCCTTCTTGTAACGCGCGGTCAGCTCCGTCTGGAATTCCGGATCGTCGCTCTTCGGATCGAAAGGCGGCAGCCCACCCTTGGGCGAAGAAAGCACGAGATCGACCCCGGCCTCCTGGAACACGTAATAGGGCGCCGCGAACTCTTCGAGCCAGAATCCGGTTTTCTTGCCCGTATTGCCGAGCTGATCGTGGGACGTGATGACCATCAGGATCTTCATGGTTCGCACCTCGTGATAACGCGAAGGGGGCTGGCGACCGTCACGAAAGTGTCGTGGGCCGCCGCATGGGCGGGTCGAACCAGACCATGCTAGTCCCCGCCCGCGGGCGGGGATTGCCGAAACGTGTGTCATGCGACGCGTGTTGGCGCCAAGTCGGCCGTTCGATTTCGAAACGATGCCTGCCATCGCGAAAGTCGACCGCCCGCGTCACGCTCACAATGGCCGGGCGAACCTGCCGGAAACGCCCGATGCTCTTGCGTCATCGCCCCCTCAACGCCACCGTCGCGGCCGCACTCGTGACGCTCGCCAGCGTTTTCGCGGCCGGCTGTCCGCAGCTGGCCGACGCTACGCGACCCGACGGCACGTTTTACGACTACCTGCCGTCGCAACGGGCCGGTGCGCCCGGTTCCATCGTGCGCAGCGAACCGCTCGACGGCGCGCCGCTCGGCGCGCATGCATGGCGCGTTCTCTATCGGTCGACCGGGTTGCGCGGCGAGCCGATCGTGGTGTCCGGCATCGTCGTCGTGCCCGCCGGCGACGCACCCCCGGGTGGCCGCCCGGTCGTGGCCTGGGCGCATCCCACGTCGGGTGTCGTGTCGCGCTGCGCGCCGTCGCGCGGGCGCTTCGTGTTCCAGACGATGATGGGCGTGCGCGACATGGTGCGGCGCGGCTACGTCGTGGCGGCGACCGACTATCCGGGTCTCGGTACCGTCGGGCCGCATCCCTACCTCGTCGGCGACAGCGAAGCGCGTTCGGTGATCGATTCGGTACGCGCGGCGCGACAGATGCCGGAGGCGCATGCCGGGGATCGTTATGCCGTGTGGGGCCACTCGCAGGGCGGGCAGGCCGCGCTCTTCACGGGCATGACATCGGCCGGCTACGCTCCGGAGCTGACCCTTGTCGGCGTGGCCGCCGCCGCGCCGGCCGCCGATCTCGAAACGCTGCTCAAGGACGACGCGACAACGGACGGCGGCCGCAACGTAACGGCGATGACGCTGTGGTCGTGGCAGCGCGTGTTCGGCGCACCCATCGACAAGGTGGTCGAGCCCGCGGCGATGCCGACGGTGGATGCGCTCTCGAACGAATGCATCGAATCGGCGGTCGACGTCGTGGAGAGGCTCTATTCGCAACGGCCGCTGCGTCAATCGTTCCTCTCGGTGCCCGACATCACGAAGGTCGAGCCATGGTCGACCCTGCTGAAGGAGAACGAGGCGGGCACGTTGCCGCCTACGTTGCCGGTGATGATCTCGCAGGGCGGAGCCGACCTGCTCGTGCTGCCCGCTGTGACGCGAGGCTACGTGGCGCGGCTATGCGCGGCGGGAAGCCGCGTGAGTTACCTGGAGCTTCCGGGCGTGCACCACGGCTTCATCGGCAGCGACAGCGCGCTGGCGGCCGTGTCGTGGATGGCCGATCGCTTCGACGGCAAGCCGGTGCCCAGCACCTGCGAGCCGGCATCGCACTGAGCGCGCGATGCCGGCGCCGCGATCAATTCGACACGCATCCCTTCAGGACCGGGCGGTTCGGATCCTTGCGCGTATCGTAGAAATCGCCGCCGCGGCCCTTGCTCCACCACGTGACGAAACCGGATTGATAGCGCACGCCGTCGGCGGACATGGTGGCCACCAGCAACTGCGGTACGCCGTCGACCGGCAGCAACGCGAAGCTCTGGCCGTTCTTGCTGTTGAAGTAGGTCACGCGAAACGACTTGCCACCGGGGCAGCGGTACATCGCCTCGACAGGCGGACCGACCTGCACCTGCGGCACGTTGAGCGACACGGCGAATGCGGGAAAGCACAGGGCGGCGGCGAAGGCCGACATGCCCACGAGCACGTAGCGACGGTAAGGCGTTCTGGACATCACGGGAAAGGACCTCGGTGGATGCGTGGTGAATCGGATCGGGGACGCATAGGGTTCACTACCTGCGTGGCGTCCGCTTTCCGCATGGCACGCAACTTTCTCAAATCGAACGGTGTGCCAGGCGGCACAGGAGACTACCCATGCATCGATCCCTCATAACCCTCGTACTCGGCGGCGCGCTCGCGTTCGCCGTGCCCTCCATCCATGCGCAGGTGGCCAGCTTCGATTGCGGGAAGGCATCCAGTGCCACCGAAAAGGCGATCTGCACATCGCCCACGCTCGGCCGCAAGGACATCGTGGTCGCCACGTACTACGACCTGCTGCTGCGCCTGAAGCCCGCGACCGCCGGCATGGCGTACCGGGAATTCGACGACAGCGTGCGTGACGGGCAGCGAACCTGGCTGCAGACCGGCCGGAACGCCTGCGGGGGCGACGTCGCCTGCCTCGGCCGGGCCTACGATGCCCGCATCGCCGCCCTGCTGAAGACTCTCGACGGGAACGCGGCGCTGACCTTCGGACGCACCGGGCAGTGAGACCCGTCCCGACACGCATACCGTGTAAAATGCCCGTTTTTCAGCCAGTCACCTCGTGGAATCAGCCCCCCGGACCACGGTCCGTGGCCCGACGTTCATCCGCCTCCTGGGGCGTCTGGCGGACGTCGATGCCGCACAATCCAGCCAGTCGTTGCCGGATCGCCTGAGCGGGTGGCTCAACTGGACGCAGGCGATCGCGCTGGCGACGGCGCTCGACGGGCGCCTGCCCGAGCCCGTGGACGAGGTCGCCGCCTTCGAACAGGGCCCGGCGGGCGAATGCGCCCGGGTGCGGGCCGCGCTGGTGGAGACGATCGCCAGCGCTCGCGAGCTGGTGCCCTCCGCGGAACGAGAGCCCGTCGTGGCGCCGCCCGTCGAGGGCTGGGTGCCGCCGGCGCCCGATTACGCCCCGTTCCGCCAGCGCTATCTCACGCTCCAGCGCGCCATGCAGGGCTCCACGGGGCGCCTGCGGGGCGAGCTCCGCGACCTGCTCGGGCGCGCGTCGCCGGAGATGGGGCGGCTGGCGGAACTCGATGCGGCGATGGAGCTGGCCCTCAGCCCGCGCGAGCAGCGTCTGCTCGCCACGGTGCCGGGGTTGCTGGAAACCCGTTTCGAAAGCCTTCGCCGCACGCATGCGGCGGAGGGCGCGCCGGACGATCCGGCCAGGGCCACGCACGATGCGTGGCTCGACATTTTCCGCAAGGACATGCAGGGCGTCCTGCTCGCTGAACTGGACGTGCGTTTCCAACCGGTCGAAGGCCTGCTTGCGGCGCTTCGCGCCAGCTAAACGAGAAATCATGCTCAGGAATTCCCTTTACTTCATCGTGTTCGTCGTCGGCCTCGCCGCCGTGTGCTGGGTCGGCGTGGGCTACGTGGGCGCCAATCCGCTCGGCGCCGCCGTGGCCGGCATCATCGGTCTGTGCTACGTGGCCGGCGCGCTCGAACTGCATCGCTACCGCCAGGCGACGGCGTCCCTGCGCACCGCGGTGAGCGGCCTGTCGACCACGCCCGCGAGCCTGCCCGCCTGGCTCGGCGAACTGCATCCCGGCCTTCGCCAGGCGGTGCGGCTGCGCGTGGAGGGCGAGCGCGTGGCGCTGCCGCTGCCGACGCTCACGCCGTACCTCGTCGGGCTGCTCGTGCTGCTCGGCATGCTGGGCACGCTGCTCGGCATGATGGCGACATTGCACGGCACGGGCCTCGCGCTCGAGAGCGCCACCGACCTGCAGGCCATCCGCAGCTCGCTGGCCGCGCCGGTGAAGGGCCTCGGCTTCGCGTTCGGCACGTCGATCGCCGGTGTGGCGAGTTCGGCGATGCTGGGCCTGCTCTCCGCCCTGTGCCGTCGTGAACGTATCGACGTGGTGCAACAGCTGGACGCCGGCATCGCGACCACGTTGCGCGTGCATTCGCGCGCGCACCAGCGCGAAGAATCCTTCCGCCTGCTCCAGCAGCAGAGCGCGTCGATGCCGTTGCTCGTCGATCGCCTGCAGGCGATGGTCGAGGCTATCGAGCGTCAGGGCACGGCCACCGGCGAACGCCAGCTCGCCAGCCAGGAATCGTTCCAGGCCAAGACCGAAGCGATTCACCAGCGCCTCGCCTCCGCGGTCGAGCAGTCGCTCAAGGACAGCGTGGTCGAGAGCGCGCGCGCGGCCGGTGCGGCGTTCCAGCCCGTGGTCGACACGACGATGGCGGCGCTCGCGCGCGAGACCGCCTCGCTGCACGAATCCATCAACGCCTCGGTGCGCCAGCAGCTCGACTGCCTCTCCAGCGGATTCGAGCAGGCCGCTACGCGCGTCTCGTCGATCTGGACCGAGGCGCTCGCCGAGCAGCGCACCACCAACGAAGCACTCGCACGCGAACTCTCCGTGGCGCTCGACGGATTCAGCGCGGCCTTCGGCCAGCGTTCCGCGACGCTGGTGGATGGTGTCGCCACGCGGCTCGACGCCACCGGCGCGGCCATCGCCGAAGGCTGGGGTGCGGCGCTGTCGCAGCAGCAGGCCGTCAACCGCGAACTCGCCGACCGCAACCAGCAGGCCCTGGCGCAGGCGACATCGACGTTCGCGGAACACACGGCGTCGCTCGTGCAGCAGGTGAGCGATGCGCAGGGCGCGCTGCAGACGGCGCTCGTCTCGGGCGACGAGGCTCGCCTGAAGGCGTGGTCGGAAACGCTCGTGGGCATGGGCGAGACGCTGGGCGAGCAATGGGCGCAGACCTCCGATGCCACGGCGGAACGGCAGAAGGCGATCTGCGACACGCTGGCGCGCACCGCCGACGACGTCGTGGCACGAACGCGGGCCAGCGCGAGCGATACGATCGCCGAGATCTCGCGTCTCGTCGACGCCGCCTCCGAAGCACCGAAGATCGCGGCCGACGTCGTCGCCGAGCTTCGCCAGAAACTGTCCGACAGCATGGTGCGCGACACGGCGATGCTCGAAGAGCGCACGCGCCTGCTCGCCACGCTCGAAACGCTGCTCGATGCCGTCAATCACGCGTCGACGGAACAGCGCACGGCGGTCGACGACCTCGTGGCGCAGTCCGCGGGTCTGCTCGAACGCGTCGGCACGCGCTTCACCGATCACATCGAAGCGGAAACCGGCAAGCTGGAAACGGTGGCGGCGCAGGTCAGCGAGAGCGCGACCGGCATCGTGGGTCTCGGCGAAGCGTTCGGCGGCGCGGTCGCGGCATTCGGTGAATCCAACGCGGCGCTGATGACGCATCTGCAGGATGTGTCGTCCGCGCTCGACAGGTCCATGGCGCGCAGCGACGAGCAGCTCGCCTACTACGTGGCGCAGGCGCGCGAGGTCGTCGACCTCAGCATGCTGTCGCAGAAGCAGATCGTGGAAGACCTCCAGCGTCTCGCCAGCCAGCGCGATCGCGCGGGAGCCGGCGCGGCATGAGCGACGAACTCGAACTCGAATCGGAATCCGGCACATCGATCTGGGCCGCCTTCGGCGACCTGATGTCGGTGCTGCTGGGTGCGTTCGTGCTCATCCTCGTCGGCGTGATCGGCATGCAGCTGGCGCTTTCCCATCGTCTCGACGAAGAAGTGAAGCACCGCCAGGCCGAGGAACAGCGACGCACCACGCTCGAGGAAGCACTGGCCGTGCCGCTTGCCGCGGGGCGCGTCACGCTGGTCAATGGCCGCATCGGCATTCGCGGCAGCGTGCTCTTCGCGCTCAATTCCGATCAGCTGCAGCCGGAGGGCAGGGAGCTGCTGAAGACGCTCTCCGGTCCGCTTTCGGCGTACCTGGCGTCGCGCGGCGAGTTGCTCATGGTCAGCGGATTCACCGACGACCAGCAGGTGCATGACGGCAACCGTCGCTTCGCCGACAACTGGGAGCTTTCGGCGCAGCGTGCCCTCACGGTGACGCGTACCCTGATCGCCGATGGCGTGCCCGCGTCGTCGGTGTTCGCCGCCGCGTTCGGTGCCGAGCAGCCGGTCGGTGCGAACTCCGACGAAGACGGCCGCGCGAAGAATCGTCGCGTCGAACTCGCGCCGGTGCCGAAGCAGTCGACGACCGGCCCGACCGCGAATGGCCCGTAAGCGTCACGAGAGCGAGGTGGTGGTGACGCCGGTCGCACCCGCGGCGGGGCGCGGGCCGCTTGGCCTGCTCGCCGACGAACTCGCCGCACGCGCGGCGACGCGCGATGCCGCGGCGTCCGTTCCGTATCCCGAACTCGGCCTGCTCGATCCGTTTCGCGCGCTTTGGTCGCGCGTGCGCACCGAAAGCCAGATGCGCGAGTCGCTGGCGTACACGGCGGACGATGCCGGTCCGCTCAACTCGAGTGCGCTGGTGCACCGGTCGATCGCGCTGATGCGCGATGCCTCACCGGCCTATCTGCAGCATTTCCTGGCGTACGTCGACGGGCTCTCGTGGATGGAGCGGCTGGAAACGCGCTCCGTCAGCGGCCCGAAAGACCCGATGCAGCCGGCCACGATCGGTAAACGCGCGCGCGCGAAACCCCGCACGCGAAAGTGATTCAGGCGAGGGCGGCTTCCGGCTCGCCGGTGACGTCGTTGCGCCACTGGCCCGGGGTCTTGCCCGTCAGCCGCTTGAATACCGAGGTGAAGTGCGACTGCGTCTGGAAGCCGATATCGAGGGCGATGTCGAGCAGCGACCGATTCGGTTCCGTCATGAGGCGTTTGGCCGCTTCCATGCGCTTGTGCAGAAGGTACTGATGCGGACTGTGGCCGGTCTCGATCCGGAACTGCGCCGCGAAATGCATCGGCGACAGACCGGCGGCGCCGGCCATGTCGTTCAGCGTGATGCGACCGGCCAGATGTTCCTCGATGTGACGCTCGACGCGCTGCAGGCGCCACGCCGGCAGGGCGGTGCGACGGCATGGATCGATCGCCGCGGGGCTGGGTTCGCGCAGGTGGCGCAGCCGCTCCATGAAGCCGTCGAGCAGCTCGTTCATCGTCGCGCTTCCGGAGCCCTGCGCGTGCATCTCGACCAGCGCGTGGCCCAGCTGGGCGAGCATCGCATCCCGCGCCGGTGCGGCCGCCCTGACCGCATGGGCACCACTGGTGGTGTTGCTCTTCCAGACGCCGTGGGTGGTGGGGTGAGGCATGACTTCTCCGCCCGGCCGGTGGGCCGGTTCACTGATAGACAACCTGACGTGGAGCGCCTTCGCAGCGATCCGGATGACTTCGAGTAACGGCCCACCCCTTTGGGCCGCTGAGAATTTTCTACAATTCCGGTCGTCCTGAAAAATACCGTATTGCTATATGAGCCATATCCGCCCGTTATGGCTCGTCGTCCAGCCATTCCGCGCCGGCGAAGTCGGGCAGGCGGCTGCGCACGAGCGCTTTCAGCTGGGAGCCCACGGCCTGCGCGGCCGAAGCGAGCGGCCGGTCGCGATTCGCGATGAGGCAGGCGGTGAGGAAGATCGGCGGTTCGATGGGTGCCGTGGCGATGCCATCGCGTCCCGTTATGACCGCGAAACTCGCCGTGGGCAGCACGGTGTAGCAGAGCCCGCTTTCCACCGCGGCGATGTGCACGTCGAAGAGGTCCGACTCGGCGATGGGCGCCACGCTGAGGCCGATCGCCGCCATGCGGCTGTCGAGCGCCTGGCGCAGCACGTTCGTCGGGGACGGCAGCATCAGCGGGAGGGTGGCGATGGACGCGAGGGTCGTGGACGCCGCCACGTCGGCTTCCTTTCGTCCGGCCAGGTGCAGCCGCTGGCGGAACAGCACCTCGCGCGTGAAGCCGTTCACGGGGCCGTCCTCGAACACGATGGCGAGCTCCACCGTATTCGCCAGCACCTTTTCCCGCAGCGAATGGCTGTCGGCGATGACGAAGCGGAGCGTCACCTGCGGCAAGGCGGTCTTGCACAGTTCGACCAGACGCCCCGTGACCGTGGGCGCCATCGTGGAGGACATGCCGAAGCAGACCATGCCCTGCGCCTCGCCCTGGCGCGCCTGCAGCAGGGTCGGCAGGTCGTCCATCTGGCGGATGAGTTTCACCGACTGCTCGTAGAGCACGTCGCCGGCCGACGTGGGTGTGACGCCACGCGCCGTGCGGTGCAGGAGCCCCACGCCGAGCTCGTCTTCGAGTTCGGCGATGCGCTTGCTCAAGGCCGGCTGCGAGATATGGATGCTCGCGGCGGCGCGCGAGAAGCTGCCGGCCTCCACGATCTTTACGAAATACCGTAATTGCCGGAACTGCACGGAGCGCTCCTGACACGTTTCGACCGGTATGACCCCTTAAAGGCACGGTGTCCGCGCCCACGGGCGGATTATTGGCAAAAAAGGCGCATGCGCGCCACTTCCGGTCGCCGGGTGGATCGTGCGTTTCCGATACGGGCCGTGGGAATGGAAGAGCCGGGAGGCGGCGCCGTCGTCCATCGTCCGTATCACTACCCTCCCGCGATGCCGCGCGTCGTTCCGCCCCGACACTCCATGAGCCAGACGACGCCCACCGCCGACCCGTGCCCCATCGTCGACGCCCGCCTGCGCTGGGACGCCACCGCGAGCGGCGGGATCCTGCCCGACGAGTGCCCCAGCGCCACGGGGGCATTCCGCCTCGACGGCGTGGTCTGGTATGCGAGCGAGGCGTCGGACGCGCTCCATGGCTGCAGCGAGCGCATCGAAACGGACACGCGGCCGATCCCTTTCGCGATGGTCGCGCCGCTGGCGCTCGTCGACACGGATACCGAGCCGCAGCTGGCCGCCTATGCCGGGCGGCGACATCTCACGACGGTGCACGCGCGCCTGCACGGGGTTCCGGACATCTCCGAGCATTCCGCCGTCCACGACGGTCTCGCGCGCATCGACGACGGCGGATTTCGCTGCGTGATCGATGTCGCGTCGACCCAGCTGCAGGAGGTGCTCGGCCTCGCCCGGGCGCACCCCTCGCTGCGCATGGCGATCGCATGCATGGGCTCTCCGTGCGCGGTCGACACGGCGGGGTTCGCCCGCTGGTGGAGCAACATGAAAGCCCTGAGCACCTGTGAGAACGTCGATGTGGAGATCGCGGGTATCGCGACGATCTTCGGTAACGGCTGGGATGCGCGGAAGATCGCGCCATGGGTGCTTTCCACCGTCGAAATGTTCGGCGCCGGTCGCTGCATGTTCGGCAGCGACCTGTCATCCGGCGCGCTGGCCGACGAGGGTGGCACGATCTACGACGGCTACCGCGGCCTCCTGGGCGCCTTCACTCCGGACGAACAGGACCGGATGTTCCGCGGCAACGCCGTGGCCTGGTTCCGCGTGCGCTGACCGCGGCCCTTGCACACCCGTCTCTTCATCGAGCGAACGACATGATTCACAACGTACTGGTTTCGGGAGGCGGTGTTGCCGGCCTCGCACTGGCTCACTGGCTGACACGGGCCGGCATGGACGTCACCGTCGTCGAACGCACCCCGGCGTTCCGCCGCGGCGGGCAGGCGATCGACATCCGCGGCGTCGCGCTCGACGTGGTGCGGGCGATGGGCATCCTCGATCGTGCACGCGAGCTGCGCACGCGTAACGAAGGCATGTCGATGCTCGACGCACAGGGCGTGGAACGCGAACGCATCACCGATCGCACCTTCAGCTCGGGCCGGCTCGACAGCGACGACATCGAACTGTTTCGCGACGACCTGTGCGAGCTGCTGATCGGCACGCTCGGCGAACGTGCGACGCTCGTCTACGACGATGGCATTCGCGCCATCGTGGACACGGGTGACGGCGTGAACGTCGTTTTCGAAAACGGCGCGCGAAGCCGCTTCGATCTGGTCATCGGCACCGACGGCGTCTATTCGAAAACGCGGCGCCTCCTCTTCGACGACGAGGCGGCGGTGGTCAACGCCATGGGCGTCGTGCTGGCGCTCTTCACCACGCCGAACGTGATCGGCCTGGAGCGGTGGGAGCTGATGTACCGCGCCGACGGCATCGGTTATGTCGTGTATCCGAGCCGGGACCAGACCACGTTGCGGGTGTCGGTCGGCTTCGGCTCCGAGGGGCGGGAAGTGGGTCGCAACGACGTGGCCGCGCAGAAGGCGATGGTCGCTTCGGCCTGCGCGGGTCTTGGCGGGCACATGCCCGCGTTCCTGCAGGCGATGGCGACGGCGCACGAGTTCTATTACAACGAGCTCGCGCAGATCCGCATGCCGCAGTGGTCGAAGGGCCGCGTGGCGTTAGCCGGGGATGCCGCGCACTGCGCGTCGCCGTTCTCGGGACAGGGCACGAGCCTCGCGCTGGTGGGCGCGTTCGTGCTGGCGCGGGAACTCGCGCGCGACGGCGATCACGTGCGCGCGTTCGAAGCCTACGAGGAGCGCATGCGCCCGTACGTGCGGATGAACCAGGACATGGTCGATCCGATGCGCAAGGGGCCCATCCCCGACGAGGTCATGACCCGTGCGAAGCAGGGCATCGATCTCTCCGATCTGCTGCGCGAGATCGCCTGAGCGATCGGCGCGTTCGCTCAGGCGACCGCGGGCGTGCTTCCGACAAGCTGGTCGGCCGGCACGGGGCTGCCGAGCAGGTAGCCCTGCAGCGCGTTGCAGCCGAGCCGTGTCAGCAGCTCCTGCTGTTCCTTCGTCTCGACGCCTTCGGCGACGATCTTCAGGCCCAGCGTCTTGCCCAGCGCGATGATCGCCGACACGATCGCTTCGTCGTCGTTGCCATGACTGAGTTCGGTGACGAACCCACGATCGATCTTCAGCTCGTCCGCCGGAAGCTGCTTGAGGTACAGCAGGCTGGAATAGCCGGTGCCGAAATCGTCGATGGAAATGCCGACACCGAGCGTCGCGAGCTGGTTGAGGATGGCGAGGCTCGCCTCGGCGTCGCGCATCGCGGTGGATTCGGTGACTTCGAGCACCAGATGGCGCGGTGCCAGGCCATGGCGCTCGAGTGTTTCGCCCAGTACCTCGACGAGGCCCGCGTGCGTGAGCTGCACGGTGGAAAGATTGACCGCGACGGTCCAGTCCATGTGGCCCTCGAGCTGCCACTCGCGCATCTGCCGGCAGGCCTCGTCGATCACCCAGTTGCCGATCGGCACGATGAGGCCGGTGCGCTCGGCCACGGCGAGGAATTCGTCCGGCGAGACGAGGCCCACCTCGGGCTTCTGCCAGCGCAGCAGCGCTTCCACCCCGACCATGGGGCCGCTCGGGGATACGAACTTCGGCTGGTAGTGCAGCACGAACTCGCCGCGGTCGACCGCGCGGCGGAGGTCCTGCTGCAACTGCAGCTGCTGGTGCACGTTGGCGTTCATGGCGCTTTCGAAGAAGCAGTAGCCATTACGGCCCTGCTCCTTCGCGTGATACATCGCGGCATCCGCGTTGATCATCAGCTCGTGCGTCGTTTGTCCGTTACCCGGATAGATCGCGATGCCGATACTCGCCGCGACGTGCACGGTATGGCCTTCGATCTCGTAGACGGCGCCGAGTGCCTCGACCAGACGCTGCGCGTGCAGCGCCGCGTCTTCCGGCCGCGCGACGTCGAAGACCATCACGAACTCGTCGCCGCCGAGGCGGGCGACCGTGTCTTCGCTGCGCGTGGTCGCGAGGATGCGGTCGGAAACCCGCTTCAGCAGCAGGTCGCCGGTGTGATGGCCGTAGACGTCGTTGACGGCCTTGAAGCCGTCGAGGTCGATGAAGAGCACGGCGAACCGGCTCTTTTCGCGCGACGCCTTGTGGATGGCCTGGTCCATGCGGTCGCCGAGCAGCACGCGGTTGGGCAGGCGGGTGAGGTTGTCGTGCAGCGCCAGCTGCACGAGCTCGCTGTTCGCGCGGTCGAGCGAGCTGGCCAGCGCGTCGGCGCGCACGTCGAGCATCGCGATCACCAGCGCGATGGCGAACACCGCGAGGCTGACGAGGATCACGACGACCGCGAGCCACTTGGCGTCCAGCCCGGTGTTGGCCGCGCCGCACCAGCTGCCCAGCGGGAACTGCGAGGCCGCCATGCCCGTGTAGTGCATGCCGACGATGGCGCAGCCCATCACGAGCGATGCGCCGAGGCGCTTCAGTACCACGCGCTCGCCGTCGCGGCGTAGCCGGAAGGCGATCCAGAGGGCGGCGCCCGAGGCGACCACCGCGATCGCGATCGACGCGGCGAAGAGCCACGGGTCGTAGATCACGCCCGGCTCCATCTTCATGGCGGCCATGCCGGTGTAGTGCATGGCCGCGATGCCGGCGCCGAGCAGCACCGCGCCGCCGGCCAGCCGTCGCTTCGGCAGCTCGGCCAGGCAGACCAGCCACAGGGCGAACGCGGACGAGACGATCGCGATCACGAGGGAAAGCGTGGTCAGGCCGAGGTCGTAGCCGATGGCGATCGGGAGGCGGAAGGCCAGCATGCCCACGAAATGCATGGACCAGATGCCGAAGCCCATGGCCACGGAGCCCCCCAGCAGCCAGAGGGCCGAAGCCCGGCCACGGGTACTCGCCACGCGTCCGGCCATGTTCAGCGCCGTATACGACGCCAGCACCGCCACGATGAGCGAGAACACCACGAGAATGCCGCTATAGCTGCTTGCGAGCATGGGAACCTGCCGGACCTGCGAGGCCACAGAATGTGGCTGTTCTGATGGTTTCGGCAGATTTACCAATTTCTGAAGCCGGCCCCGCGGCGCCCTGGATCCGGCCCCATCCCTTGGGGCCGATCATCGCCCCCGGGACGCCCTCCGCTGCTCCATCCCGTCGTAGAGCACCGGCAGCAGCACCAGCGTCAGCAGCGTCGACGTGATGAGACCGCCGACCACCACGGTCGCCAGCGGCCGCTGCGTTTCCGCGCCGACGCCGCTGGAAAGCAGCATCGGCACCAGCCCGAGGATCGCGACGCTCGCCGTCATCAACACGGGCCGCAATCGTAGCGCGGTGCCGCGCAGCACGGATTCCCGTATGCCGAGCCCGGCATGGCGCTGCTCGTTGAGAAAACTCACCAGCACGATGCCGTTGAGCATCGCCACGCCGAACACGGCGATGAAACCGATGGCCGACGGCACGGAAAGGTATTGCCCCGTGACGAAGAGGCCGACGATGCCACCGATGGTGGCGAACGGCACGTTCGCCAGGATCAGGGCCGCGTAACGCATCGAGTTGAAGGCCGTGTAGAGCAGCAGGAAGATGAAGAAGATCGTGACGGGAACGATGATCGCGAGTCGCTTCAGCGCGCGCTGCTGGTTCTCGAACGCACCACCCCACGCGGTGTAGTAGCCATTCGGTAATGCCACGGCGCTGGCGATCGCCGCGTCCGCATCCTTCACGAAGCCATCGACGTCGCGGCCACGTACGTCCATCTGGATCACCGCGTACCGCTGCAGCTGCTCGCGACGTATGAACGAGTAGCCTTCGGCGGTGCTCACCGAGGCCACCTGCCCGAGCTGCACGAGCGCGCCGGACGGTGCGCGGATGGGGATGCCCTCGAGTTCCTGGATCGTGCGCTTGTTCGCGTCGTCGAGCCGCACCGTGATGTCGAAGCGGCGCACGCCGTCGACCAGCGTGCCGACCGGCTCGCCACCCATGCCGTTGCGCACCACCGCGAGCACGTCTTCCGCGTTGAGGCCGTACCGCGACAGGGCGTCGCGATCCACCTCGATGCGGATCTGTGGCTTGCCGATGTTCGCCTCGAGCGAAAGATCGGCCACCCCCGGCACGCCGGCCAGCACGTCCTTCAGTGTCGCGCCGAGGCGGTCGAGTTCGCCCAGATCGTCGCCGTAGAGTTTCAGCGCAAGCGTGGCGCGCACGCCCGAGATGAGCTCCTCGACGCGCATCTGGATCGGTTGCGTATAGCTCACCACGGCCGTCGGCAGTGCGGCTTCGAGTTCACGTTGCATCGCTTCCTCGATGCTTTCCAGTGTCTGGCCCGCGCGCCACTGGTCACGCGGCTTCAGGGGCGTATATACCTCCATGTAGTTCACGTCGGCCGTTTCGCCTTTCTCCGCGCGTCCTATCATCGCGAGCGTGGTCTCCACTTCGGGAAACGTCGCGGCGATGCGTTCGGAAACGCGCTTCGAGATGTCGATCGATTCGTCCAGGGACGCCGAGGGGATGGAGGTGATGCGCCACATGATCGCGCCCTCGCGAAGATTGGGCATGAACTCCTTGCCGAGGAACGGGAAGAGGCAGAGCGCCCCGATGAGCGCCACGGCGGCGATGCCGGTCACCGCGCCGCGATGCGCCAGCGACCACGACAGGACGCGCGCGTAGCCACGTTTCAGGTACGCGACCAGGCGCGTGTCGCGCTCTTCCTTCGGTTTCAGGACCACCGCGGCGAGCACGGGAACGAGCGTCAACGAAAGAAGCAGCGAACCGGCCATGGCGAAGCCGATGTTGAAGGCCATCGGCTTGAACATCTTGCCTTCGAGCCCCTGCAGGCTGAAAAGCGGCAGGAAGACGACGATGATGATCAGGATGGCGAACGCTATGGGGCTGGCCACTTCGCGAGCGGCCTGCAGCACGGCAGCCGTCCTGTCCACGTCTCCCCCATGCGCTTTCCGCTCGGCCATGATCCGGAAGGTGTTCTCGACCATCACCACCGCGCCGTCCACCATCATGCCGATGCCGATCGCAAGACCGGCCAGCGACATCAGGTTGGCCGACAGACCCGCGTGCTCCATGCAGATGAAGGCGATCAGCATGGCCAGCGGCAAGGTCACCACCACGATCAGCGCGCTGCGTAGTTCGCCGAGGAACAGGAACAGTACGAGCGCCACGAGAACCGATCCTTCGATCAACGCGCGCACCGCGGTACCCGTCGCGGCATTCACGAGATCCGTGCGCTCGTAGACCGGCCTGATCGCGGTGCCTTCGGGCAGGGCCTGCCGGACGGTGTCCAGCCGCGCCTTCACCGCCTCGACGACGTTTCTCGCGTTCTCGCCGATACGCGCCAGCGCCTGCCCCATCACCACCTCCTTGCCGTCGCGCGTCACGGCGCCCGTACGCGGCGCACCGGCTTCGACGACGGTCGCGACGTCGCGCATGAGAATCGGGGTGCCGTCCTCGGACTTCAGCACGATGTCTCCGATGTCGCGCGCGTTCCTGACGAGGCCGATGCCGCGCACGAGGAACTGTTCGCGGCCGACATCGATCACGTTGCCACCGACCTGCGCGTTGTTCGCTTCCAGGGCCTGGATCACGTCCCTGAAGCCGAGATCGTGCGCGATGAGGCGCAGGGGATCCACGCGCACCTGGTATTGCTTCTGCTGTCCGCCCCACGAAGTGACATCGTCGACACCGGGAGCGGTGCGCAGGATCAGGCGTACGGTCCAGTCCTGAAGTGTGCGCAGGTCCATGTCGGAGGGCGCGTTCTTCGACGTCCCTTCCGTGCGTTCCACCGTGTACCAGAACACCTGGCCGAGACCGGACGTGTTCGGACCCATCTCGGGTTTGCCATAGCCGGGCGGCAGCCGGTCGCCCACCTGCTGAAGCCGCTCGTTGACCAGCTGACGGGCGAAGTAGATGTCCATGTCGTCGTCGAAGTACACCGACACGAACGACAGGCCGAAGAGGCTGACCGAGCGGATGTCCTGTACCTTCGGCAGGCCGGCGAGCGCCGATTCGACGGGCGTGGTGAGAAGCTGTTCCACGTCTTCCGCTGCGAGGCCCGCGGCTTCCGTATAGACGTTGACCTGTACCGGCGTGACATCGGGAAACGCGTCGATGGGCAGCGTGCGCACGGCACCGACGCCGAGTGCGGCGATGACGGCGAAGCCGATCAGCACGAGCAGCTTGTAGCGGAGGGAGAGGGCGACGAGACCTTGCAGCATCAGTGCTCTCCCAGCTGCGAACGCAGGATGCGCGCCTTCAGCGCGAACGCGCCCTTGCTGACGAACGGCGTGCCGGCGGCGAGGCCCTTCTCGACGACCGTCCAGCCGTCGCGGGTTTCGCCCGGGTCGACCGGCATCGGCTCGAACTGGCCTGCCGCCTTGCCGCGGACGAATACCGTGGGCTGGTTCTGCAGCAGCACGATGGCTTCCGAGGGCACGGCCAGCCGCTTCGACGCCGAGGCGACGTCGATCCGCGTTTCGACGAGTTCGCCCGGATGCAGCAGATCGTCTTCGTTGGGCACGCGGATGCGCACGGCGACGGTGCGCGTCTTCTCGTCGGTCTGGTGCGAGCGCTGCACGACGCTACCGCCCAGCGTGGTGCCGTGGGCAAGCACCGTCGCGGCGGCACCCGGGCGCACCTGTTCGGCGGCGCCCGGTGCGAGTCGTGCCTCGACCCATACGGACGATTCGGCCGCCAGCGTGAACAATGCGCGGCCCGGCTCGATGCGCTCGCCGACCATGAAGTCGTCGGTCGTCACACGGCCCGCCTGCGGTGCGAGCAACTGGAAACTCCCGTCCGCCGCGGACGATCCGCGCTTCGCCACGCTGGCGATCTGCGCGTCGGACAGGCCATAGGCGCGGAGCTTCGCCTTCGCCTGATCGCGCTGCACGAGCGCTTCGTTGTAGCGCCGCGCCGAGACCGCCTGCGGCCCCAGCGACGCGACGCGCGCCCAGTCCTGGCTGGCGACGATCAGCTGTCCCTGCGTTTCGGCGACGTCGACGCTGGACAGCTCGACCAGCGGTTGCCCGGCTTTCACGGTGTCGCCGAGCCTCACCTTGCGCGCGACCACCTGCGACGCGACGCGCGGCGACACGATGGCGGTGGAGTACGCGTCGACCTTTACCTCGCCCGGCGCGCGCACCTGATCGGTCAACGTGCGTAGCGTCGCGGTGCCCATCACGATGCCGGCGTCTTCGATGGCTTTCGCGTCGAGCACGAGCGGATCGTCGTCGTGTGGCGCATCCGGTGTTCCGGCGTGCGCGACGAACGCCAGCGACATCGCCATGGCGATCGCGAGGGTGGTGCGGGAAGAAAGGCGGTTCATGGCGAGGAATCCTTCGGGTGGCCGTCCACCCATTCGGTGAGGCGGCCGGCGGCGGCGAGGTAGTCGAACCACGCCTGCCAGGTCTGGCTCTCGAGGACGAGTCCCGAGAGCGCGGTGTCGGTGCTCTGCTTCAGTTGCACGAGGTAGGCGGACGTGTCGATTTCGCCCGCCTGCCACAGCCGGTCGAGCAGCGCGGTGCGCTCGTCGAATGCCGCCGCGCGACCCTCTCGGAACAGCGTGCCGGCGGAGCGCAGCGCGGCGTACGTGGTGGCGGCCTGACGCAGTCGCGCATCCGAGCGCAGCGTGAGCGCCCGACGATCGGCATGGGCGGCGTCGGCATCGGCGCGCGCCGCGCCCACGTCGTAGACGCCGCTGTTCAGCACCGGCAGCGGTATGGACACGCTGACGCCGACGACGCGATCGGTGCGCGTACCGCTGCGCACGCGACCGCCGGTCAGGCTGATCGTGGGATCCGGCCGTCGCTGGCGATCCGCGACGGTGATGGCGGCATCCGCGCGATCCTGCTCGGCCTGCGCCTGGACCAGTTCCGGCCGATCCGCGACCGCCGCGGGGACCACCGTGGCGGCCTCCGGTGGAAGGCCGTCGGGCAACCTGGGCAGGGTGGCGGTGGACGCGCTGCCGAGCGCGCTCAGGGCACCCAGTGCCTCGGCCTCGGCGGCGTCGAGCGACGATTGCTGCACCTGGGCCTCGCCCAGCGCCAGTCCGGCGAGATCGCGCTCCGGACTGCTGATGTCGCCGACCTTCAGCCGTTGCGACGCCAGTTCATCGAAGCGACGCATGAGCTCCAGCCGGCGTCGGCCGAGCGCGGTCTGCTCGTGAGCGAGCACCGCGCTCGTCCACGCCTTGAGCCAGTCGAGTGCGATGTCGCGACGGGCCAGCGCGACATCGGCCTCGCGCGCCCGCACATCGGCATCGCTTTCCGCCGCACGCGCCTTGCGCTTGCCGGTGACATCCAGCGTGAGCGACGCGCCCGCGGTCCGGCGGTCGACGTCGGCGTTCTCCCCGTCCAGTTGCAGCGACGGGTTGTAGACCGGCCGGGCCGCCGACGAGGCGCGTTCCCTCGCGGCACGCGCATGGGCATCCGCGGCCTCGATGCGGGGATGGGACATCCACAGGTCGCGAACCGCCGCCGTGACGGCAGGCGGGGGCGCGGGTAGCGACAGCGTCCCGCTCGTCGCAGGGACGATCCTCGGGACGGCGAGCAGCACGCACAGGGCGCCCATGGGCGCCGCACGTAAACGAAACATGGGTGTATCTCCTGAAACACGAGCGATCCGCACCGCCGCTATCGCAGCGGTGCGCCATGGCAGGTGGTCAGGCGATCGGTGGCCGCAGGGGCGATGCCGCGACGCGTAGCGAAGGCGTCAGAGGGGCGCGTGCCGCGTACGTGGGGAGAAGGGCGACGGTGGCGAGATCGAACGCGGCCGCGGGAAGGGTGACGGCGTGGGCACACGCGCAATGACATCCGCCGGCTTCATCCAGCACGCAGGCTTCGTCGCCCGCCGGCGACGCCTGTGCCATCACGAGGTGAATGCCATCCGCCTCGCCCGCGGGTGCGATCGCGAGGCCCGGGCCGTCGAGGAGGCATGCCGTCGCGGTAGCGAGCTTGATCAGCATCGCGACAGCCACGAGCAACCACGCGCGCCGGCTGAGGCGCAGGCGTCGAAGCAGGCTGTCGTAGGGCGTGTGCATGGCCGCAAGCATAGGTGGTCGCTCACGCGTTAGACAATCACAGCGCTCATTCGGGTGACGTCATCGTTTCGCCCGTCCGGTAGACTGTCACGCAACGGCAATACGAAGCAGCCGATCCGGGCCGCGAGCCGTCGCAAGGGAATCCACCGTCGTGACAACGAGCCATGGGAACAATGGCCAGCATGGATGACGAGGGGCGCGAATCCGGCCGGGTCGCTGCGATCTTCGGCGCGCTGATTTTCCTGCTCACGCTGGCGGCCATCTACGCGCCGCGTGCGTGGCAGGCCTCGGAAGCCGCCGCGACGGCGGCGGTGGCGGTGCAACCCGTCGCTCCCGTCGTGGAGGTCTGGCTGAGCACGGCCGACCGTCGCCTCAAGCTGGCGCCGCAGTCGGACCTGGCACTCGTCGCCAGCGATACGTCGCCCGCCGACATCACGATCGAGCGCGACACGCGCTACCAGTCGATCACGGGTTTCGGCGCGGCGGTCACGGATTCCTCGGCGTGGCTCCTGAGGAACAAGCTGTCGGCGGCGGCGCGTCATGCGCTGTTGCGCGAGCTCTATGGGCCGCCACCCAACCTCAATTTCAACATGGCGCGCCTGACCATCGGCGCGTCGGACTTCTCGCTGAACCTCTACACGCTCGACGAGGTGCCCTTCGGCCAGACCGATCCGGAACTCGAGCATTTCAGCATCGCGCCGAACCTGACGTATCTGGTTCCCACGATGCGCGAGATCCTGGCGATTCATCCCGCCCTGCTCACGGTGGCGTCGGCGTGGAGCGCGCCGCCATGGATGAAGGACAACGACAACCTCATCGGCGGCACGCTGCAGGAGCAATACGAAGGCGTGTATGCGAACTACCTGATCAGGTATGTCGACGCGTACGAGAAGCAGGGCATTCCGATCTTCGCGCTTACCCTGCAGAACGAGCCGCGCTACTCGCCGCTGAGCTACCCCGGCATGCAGCTGAGCGCCGTGCAGCGTGCGCGCATCGTCGGGCAGCACCTCGGTCCGGCACTTGCCGCGCGCACGCCGAAGGTCGCCATCCTCGAGTGGGACCACAACTGGAGCCATCCGGAAGAGGCACTGCAGGTGCTGGGCGACGCGAAAGCCGCGCCCTTCATCGACGGCGTGGCCTGGCACTGCTATGAAGGAAGCCAGCACGAACAGGGCAGGGTGCATCGCGAGCATCCGGACAAGGACACGTACATCACCGAGTGCTCCGGCGGTGACTGGGCGCTCAACATGAATGGCGAACTCCTCTGGTTCGCACGCAACCTGCTGGTGACCGGCACGCGTCAATGGGCGCGCGGCGTCATCTACTGGAACCTCGCCCTCGACGAAGACCACGGCCCGCACTTCGGTGGCTGCGCCGAATGCAGGGGTGTGGTAACGATCGATTCGCAGACGGGCGCCATCACCCGCAACGGCGAGTACTACGCCCTTGCCCATTTCAGTCGCTTCGTACTTCCGGGCGCCTTCCGGGTGAAGTCGAACGACACCGATGCACCGAAGAACCTTGCGAACGTCGCGTTCCAGAACGACGACGGCTCGATGGTGCTCGTCATGGTCAACATCGCGACGAAAGAGCGACGTGTTTCCGTGGTGGACGGCACCAACCGGTTCGAATACACGATGCCGTCCGAAAGCGTCGCGACGTTCGTGTGGAACCGCAACCTCGCGGAAGAGTGGGTGCGCCGCGCCGCGTACTGGCTCGGGGATTTCGTGAGGCCCGCTTACCGCGACTGACGTTTCGCTTCGATGGCCCGCTGGCGCCAGTTCATCAGCGGCGTCACGGTGACGCCGTGGGCGACGATGCTCGTCGCGACCACGGTGAGTACGATGCCGACCAGCACGGCATCGTCGACACCGGTGAATCCGCCAAGCAGCGCGAACGCGAGGTAGTTGAGGCTGCCGAGCCCGCGGATGCCGAACCAGCCGATCAGGATCCGGCGTTGCCATGGCACACGGCTTCCGATGGTCGCGATCCACACGGACACCGGTCGCACGATCACGAAGAGCGCCGCGGCGATCCACACGCCGGTCGCACTGAGCGCGGGAATGGCCGCGATGCCCACCGCCAGCACCAGCGAGAACGCGATCAGTCGCTCGAAGGTTTCGCCGAACGAGAGCGCGTCGGACACCACCCAGCCCACGGATTCACCTGGCCTGTCCGGCGTGGATCGGGACCGTTCGTTGGGATTGACCGTCGTCTCGGCCGGTTCGTCGCCGCTGTCATGCGCCGCGTGGGCACCGGAGCGCTTGGTCAGCAGGACTTCCACACGGCGCAGGCCCACGCCCGCGGCGAAGGCGGCAAGGAAACCGGACGCATCGACGAGCTTCGCCAGCGCGTACACGACGAGCACGATACCGATCGCCATGAAATCGCTGGGCGCGACATCGCGCGTGGCGTGGCGCAGATGCGTGCCGACGTAACCGAGCCCCCACCCCCCGAGAAAGCCGATGAGCAGGCCGCCGGCCAGGCCCCAAAGCACATCGACCGCGAACCAGTGGGCGATCACGCCGCTGGTCTCCCCCGTGTGCGCCATCAGCGCGAGAGCGAGGAACAGCAGGGGCAACGCGGTACCGTCGTTGAGGCCGGCCTCGCCCGAGAGCGCGACGCGCAGGGCATCGTCGTCGCGCGCATCGTCCACCGAGACCAGCGACGCCAGCACGGGATCCGTGGGACTCACGATCGCCGCCAGTGCGAGCGCGGCGGCGAACGGCCAGCCGAGGCCCACCTGCGCGATCGCGACCACGCCCGCGGCGGTGAGCACCATCGCCGGCACGGCTAGCCGAACGGCCATTCGCCAGCCCGGGTCGCGGAACGGCAACCGCAGCTTCAGCCCGGTGACGAACAGCGACACCACCAGCGCAGCCTCGGCGGCGAGATGCAGCCAGCGCACGTTCGATGGCGTGGCCCTCAGCGCCGCCAGATCCAGCATGGCCGGGCCGAGCAGAGCACCCACGACCAGGAAGATAGCGAACGCCGTCACCGGTCCACGACGTATCCACCCCGACAGGAAGGACGTCGCCAGCAGGAGCACACCGATAAGGACGAACCACCACAGCGTAGGCATACGGCATGCTGACGCGCGTGCGATCAACGACGCGCGAAACCCGCGCTATCGCGCGGCGGTCATCGGACCCCATGCGGCGAGCGCGGCATTCGCGATGAGTTCGAGGGTGGCCCGATCCGCCCCATCGCGTGCCTGGATCGACATGCCCTGCTGCACCGTCACGTAGTAGCGGGCGACCGCTTCGAGATCGGTGCCCGGGGGGATTTCGCCGCGTTCGACGCCCTTGCCGAGATGCGCCGCGAGGTTGCGTATGTTGTTCGCGCGCATCGTCGACAGCTCGCCGCGCACGGTCGCGCTCGACTCGGTCGCATGGAGGGCGGAAAGAATGATGAGGCAGCCGCGCGGTTTGTCCCGGCGACTGAATTCCCGTGCCGTTGTCAGCAGGAACGCCTTCACGGATTCGAACGCTGTCGGCGCCGCAAGGGTGTTCGTCCAGATCGCGGCGCCGTCGGTCCGGCAGTAGAGATCCACCGCCTCGCGGAACAGGCCTTCCTTCGAGCCGAACGCCGCATAAAGGCTCGGCGCACCGATACCCATGGCGGCCGTCAGTTCCGCCATGGAGGCGCCTTCGAAACCCTTGTCCCAGAAGAGCGCCATGGCGGTGGCGAGGGCCTGGTCTCGGTCGAAGTTGCGTGGGCGGCCGCGGGTTGGTCTGGCTTTCTTCACGTTTATCTAGTGATCGCTACAAAAAGTTCTTGACGGGCCGTCGCGAGGCGGCGTAATTTTCTAGCAATCATTACACAAATAGGATCGCCATGTCTCCCCTCGCCCATAAGCGTGCCTTCGTGACCGGTGCCAGCCGCGGTATCGGCGCCGCCATCGCCCGCCGCCTGGCCGCCGACGGTGCCGCCGTGGCGGTCGGCTACGAGAAATCCGCCGATGCCGCGCAGGCGCTCGTCGACCGGATCGTCGCGGCAGGCGGCACCGCGGTCGCCGTGCAGATGGACGCCGCGCAACCCGAGTCCGTCCAGCGTGCGGTCGACACGGCGGTGGCGCAGCTTGGCGGCCTCGATATCCTCGTCAACAACGCGGGCATCTGGCGCGGCGGTCCCATCGAGTCCCTCACGCTCGAGGACATCGACGACACGCTCGCGGTGAACGTACGCGCCGTCGTACTGGCGTCGCAGGCGGCGTTGAAGTACATCGGCGAAGGCGGCCGGATCATCTCCACCGGAAGCAATCTCGCCGAGCGCGTGCCCGACGCGAACGCGAGCCTCTATGCGCTGAGCAAGTCCGCCCTCATCGGCTGGACCCGCGGTCTGGCGCGCGACCTCGGCCCGCGCGGTATCACCGTCAACATCGTCCACCCGGGTTCCACGGACACCGACATGAATCCGTCCAACGGTCCGCGCGCCGAAGCGCAGCGCAACCGGATGGCGATCAAGCAGTACGGCAAGGCCGACGATGTCGCCGCGCTCGTCGCCTTCGTGGCGCGTGACGAAGCGCGTTCGATCAATGGCACCGGCCTCACCGTCGACGGCGGGGCCAACGCGTGAACACCGCGGCCCTCGGTCCGGAAGTCGCTCTTCGGCGAGTCCTGTGGGTGCTCGCACCCGCGATCACCCTGGTGGTCGCCACGGAATTCATCGTCGTGGGGTTGCTGCCGCTGGTGGCCGCCGACAGGGGTGTCTCGCTCGCCGAAGCCGGACGCCTCACCGGTCTGTTCGCGTTCTCCGCCGCGGTGGCCGGGCCGTTCGTGACGTTGTGGGCGAGCCGGTGGGCACCCCGCGATGTTCTCGCCGGCACGGTGCTGCTGTTCGCTGCCGGCAACATCGTGATGGCGGTGGCGAACGACTTCACCTGGCTGCTGGTGGCGCGGATCGTTCAGGGCGCCGCGTTGCCGGCCTTCGTCAGTGTCGGTGCGGCGGCGGTGAGCTCGCTGGCCCCGATCGAACAACGCGGTCGCGCCCTGGCCAATGCGAACATCGGCTTCGTCGTCGGTGTGCTCGTGGCGCTTCCGGCGGGCGTCGCGCTCGCGCAGGGCGGGTCGTGGCGTTTGCCGTTCTTCGCGCTGATTGGCCTGGCGTCGCCCATCTTCTTGCTGATCCGCTTTCGCTTCCCCACGTGCCGTCCGGCGGGCACACCCCGGGTGAGCGAGCAGCTTGCGCTGCTTCGCAGCCCGGTCTTTCTCGGCCATCTCGTTCTCTCCGTCGTGCTCTTCGCGGCGATGTTCTCGTCGTACACGTTCCTCGGTGCGTGGTTGGATCGTCGGCTGGGCCTCAGCCCGAGCGAGGTCGCGGTGGCGCTCTTCCTGTTCAGCGCCGTGGGCATGTTCGGCAATGGCATCGCCGGCCGGCTTTCCGACCACGCGCCCCTTCAGGCGACCGCGGTCGCCGTCGTGATCCTCGCCGTCGCCGCCGAACTCCTGCGCCTCGTGCCGCACGCGGCGATGTATGTCGCCATCCCGCTGGCGCTGTGGAGCATCGCGCATACTGCGAGCGTCACCCTGAGCCAGGTACGCGTCACGATGGCCGGTGGCGCATCGCCGGCGTTCGCCATGACACTGAACCTGTCCGCCGCCAACCTCGGCATCGCGGTGGGTGCGTTCGCGGGCGGCTGGACCATCGATCGCTGGGGCATGCGAGCCCTGGGATGGGGAACGGCCGCCTTCGCCATCGCGACCGTCGCGCTGTGTGTCGCGGTGTATGTGGGCGCACGACATGTCCGACGTGCCGCATGATCCGCCTGACCAGAAAAAACCCATGACAGTCGAACCACGAAACATCGTCATCGTCGGCGCGTCGCTCGCGGGCCTGACGCTGGCACTCGCCTGCGCGACGCGCGGCGTTCCGATGCGTGTGATCGAGCGCGCCACGCGTCGCGTGCACGGTGGCGACAATCTCAGTGTGAACCTCGCCTCGATCGCCACCGCCGCCGGATGCGACCCCCGATCGGAACCGCGCCTTCCTGTGGTGCACGCGTACCGCGATCGCCACCTGACGAGCTGGCCCGCGCTCTACGGCTGGCTGCGCGACCGGGCAGGCGACATGCCCGGCATCGCGCTCCACGAAGGCCATGCGCTAGAGGAGCTACGGGTGGACGACGACCGTGCCACGCTGCACCTCGCCGACGGTTCTTCCCTGTCCGCCGACATGGTGATCGGGGCGGATGGCTACCGGAGTCGCGTCCGTCGAACCGTGAACCCCGATCGCCCGTGGGCGACCTACGCGGGCTATGTGGTGTGGCGGGGCGTGATCGACGAGCGCTCGCTGCCGGCACCGGTCGGCTGGGCGAACGATCAGGGTCTGTGGATCGGGTATCGCGACGGCTATCGTCTCGTCGCCGCGGTGCTGCCCGGCACGGATGGATCGCTGGAGCCAGGCCATCGGCGTGTCACGTTCGCGTGGTTCGATACGCGCCGGGACGATCTGCTGCGTTTGTCGGGATGCCTCGACGACGAGGGCCACGTCGTCGGCACACTCGACGCCGACGCGATACCGGACACCTTGCGCGACACACTCGCGGGGATGGTTCGCGCACTCTGGCCCGGGGTATGGGCCGATGCGGTCCACACGGGCGTACTCACGGCGGGCGTGATGCGTGGCGCGCCCATCGCCGAATACAAACCGGATCGTCTCGCCATGGGTCCGCTGGCGCTCGTGGGCGACGCGGCGCATGTGCTGTCGCCGATGACGGGCAGCGGTTATGCGACGGCGGTGGACGACGCGGTGCTGCTCTCGGGCCTCCTGCAGCGGGCGGATCCCGTGGCGGCTTCCGCGGAGCTGTTGCGCCAATACGAACGGATGCGTCTGCCGTACATTCGTGGACTCATCGATCATTCGCGACGGCTTTCGGACGAATTCATGTCCTACGCGGCATCGTTCTGACATCGTCAGCCTTCCTTGCGTGATGCGGATCACACCATGCTCGACCTCAACGACGTCCGGTTCTTCGTACAGGTGGTGGATCGCGGTGGATTCACCGCCGCCTCGCGCGTGCTGCTGGTGCCGACGTCGACCCTGAGCCATCGGATCCAGCAGCTCGAGGCGACCCTCGGCGTCGCGCTCCTGGTACGCACGTCGCGCAAGGTGGCCGCGACAGAGGCGGGGCGCGAATTCTATCGCCATGCGATCGGCGTGCTCGAGAGGGCGCAGGAAGCCGAGCTCGCCATGAAGCAGCGGCTGACCGAGCCGACGGGGCCGCTGCGCTACACCGCGGCGCAGACCATCGCGCAGGTGGCGATGCCTGCGCTGGTGAACGATTTCCTCGACAGGCATCCGAAGGTGAGCCTGATCCAGCATGTGTCGGACGACATCGTCGACATCGTCGCCGGCGGCTTCGACATGGCCATCCGCGGCCACTCGGGGCCGCTGCCCGATTCGTCGCTCATGCAGCGGCCTCTGGCCAACGTGCCCTGGTATCTCTACGCTTCGCCGGCATTCCTCGCGCAGCACGGCACGCCCACCGCGCCGGAACAGCTCGCGCCTTACCCGAGCCTCTTCATGCTTCGCGAGACCGTGGTGCCCTGCTGGCATCTGCGTCACGAGCACGCCGACGACGAGTTCGTGCTGCCGCTGTCGCCACGCGTGCACACCGGCTGCATGGTGACGCTGAAGAGCAACGCCCGTGCGGGCCTTGGCATCGTCGCGCTTCCGGGGTACGTCTGCCGGGACGAAGTCGAGCGCGGCGACCTCATCCGCGTGCTCCCCCACTGGGTGGCCGAAGAGTCCACGATCTCGGCGCTGGTGCCCAGCCGGCGGGGCATGAGCGCCGCGGTTCGCGCGTTCCTCGATTACCTCGCGGAACACCTTCCGCGTGTCGTTTCCGCCGGCTGACGGGATCGTCCCGATTCCTGGACGCAGCATCCCGGCCAGGGGCCTCGATAGAAAAAGCCGGCTGCGTAACCTGAAGTCTCCCGCCAACGGAGACAACGAGATGACCACGAAACGCACCCGCATGACCCGCGACAACACCGCCGTGCTGCTGATCGATCATCAGGTCGGGCTGTTCACCGGGGTCCGCGATATCGGCGTGGGCGAGCTGAAGCACAACGTCGTGGGCCTCGCGAAGGCCGCGCAGGTGCTTGGCCTTCCCGTCATCGCCGTTACCACGGCACGCGACAGTATGTGGGGCCCCACGATTCCCGAACTCCGCGCCGCCCTCGGTAACGCCGAAATTCTCGACCGGTCGACCGTGAACGCGTGGGACGAACCGAAGTTCGTCGAGAAGGTAAAGGCCGCGGGCCGCGATCATCTCATCATCGCCGGTCTGAGCTTCGAAGTCTGCGCGTCGCTGCCCGCCATCTCCGCACGCGAGGAAGGCTACCAGCCGATCGTCGCACTGGACGCCTGCGGCACGTTCAGCAGCTACAAGCACGAAGCGGGTCTCGCGCGACTGACGGCGCTCGGGATCGAGGTATCCGACTACGCCACGCTGATGGTCGAACTCATGGGCGATAACCTCGATGCGAAGGCGGGCGATGTCTACGCCGCCCTCGACATGCCGTTCGCGACATTGATGGGGCAGGTGGCCGAAGGACTGAAGTCGTGAGCGCGGCCTTCGACGTAATCATCGTCGGAGGCGGTTCCGCCGGTGCCGTGCTGGCGAACCGGCTGAGCGCCGATCCGGCACGTCGCGTGCTCTTGCTGGAAGCCGGCGAGGCCTATCGGCCCAACGCCTTCCCGGCCGTGCTCTACAACGCCGATCATGCCGCCGGCGACGCCGCGCACGATTGGGGCTATCAGGCGCAGACCGGAGCCGGCGGGCGCACCATCCCGGCATGGCGCGCGAAAACGCTTGGCGGCTGCTCGGCGATCAACGCCGCCGTGGCCATGCGTGCTCGCCCCGCGGATTTCGCGAAGTGGACGGCGAAGGGCCTGCAGGGATGGACGTTCGACGAGGTGCTTGGCGCTTTGAGGTCCATCGAGAACACGCCCGATGGCGACGACTTCTTTCGTGGCAGGCACGGGCCGCTGCCGGTGCGTCATCGCCGGCGCGATGAACTGACCCCCGCGGTGAATGCGTTCGTCGACGGTGCGGTGGAGTGTGGCTTCGTCTATGTCGACGACTTCAACGGCGCGAACCAGGACGGCGTGTCGCCCTATCCCCTGAACGTGCTGTCCGGTCGTCGCATCAATACCGGCATCGCTTTCCTGGACGACGGCGTGCGGGCACGGCCCAACCTCATCGTGAAAGGTGGGGTGGAGATCGATCGCGCGATCGTGGAGGGCAACCGCGCGGTCGGCGTGCTCGATGTGGATGGTAACGAGCATCGCGCCGCCACCGTGATCCTGTCGGCGGGCGCGTTCGGCAGCCCGGCGATTCTGATGCGCTCGGGCATCGGCCCGGCGCAGCACCTTCAGGACCTGGGCATTCCGCTCGTCGCCGATCTTCCCGTTGGCGAAGGTCTGCAGGAGCATCCTTTCTACTACAACGTTTATGCGCTGAAGCCGGGCGTGAACGGGATGTTCCCGGCCGCGGGTGCGATCCTCTGGACATCGTCGTCGGAGGCCAGCCCCGGCGATCTGGATCTGCACGTCTCGGCCACGCATCTGTTCGATCCCGCGCTGTCGCCGACCGGCGGCGCGCTCGTGCTCGCCGCATCGGTCACTCAGCCGGAATCGACAGGGTACGTTCGCCTGAAGAACCGCGATCCGCGAAGCGCGCCGATCATCGATTACAACTTCCTCGCCACGGATCGCGACCGCCGACGGATGCTCGAATGCGTCCGCATCGCGCGCGCGATCGGAACCTCGCCGGCGTTCTCCGTCACCGTCGCCGAAGAGATGACGCCGGGGCCAGCGGTGAGCGACGACGACCTGGAGGCCGTGGTGATCTCGCAACTCGACGCCTATGCGCATCCTACGTCGACCGCCGCCATGGGCGAGCACGGTGTGGTGGACAGCGTGGGCCGCGTGCATGGCATCGACGGGCTCATGGTCGTCGACGCGTCGATCATGCCGGGAATCCCCAGTGCGCCGACCAACATCACCACGATGATGATCGCCGAGCACATCGCCAACCGCGTCTTCGCCGCCTGAGGAGCACGACGATGAACGAGTCATCCGGTCTGCAGACACAGGTGATCCCACTCCCGCCGGTCGATCACGAGGCGATTCCTGCGTTGCACGAAGCGTTCCGCCGGTTCTGGTCCGATCCCTCGACGCAGGCCGCACCGCGCGTCGGATACGACGCCTTCCTCGCGCTGACGCCACCCGTGGCGGGCGTGTCCGTCCATCCATCCACCGACCCGGCATTGCCGGGCTGGATCTGCGTGCCGCCGGATCCGGTGGAAGACGAGGCGCTGTTCTACATCCACGGCGGTGCGTACGTCATGGGCACGGCGCCGGCCTACCGCGGTCTGGCAAGCCAGATTGCCTCGCGGGCAAAGCGGATCACGTACATCCTCGAATACCCGCTGGCGCCGGAAACCGCGTTGCCCACGGCCATTCACCTCGCCGCCGCGGCCCTCGCCCGCCTGTCGACGCAGTATCGCAAGGTCGGCGTGGTCGGCGATTCCGCCGGCGGCGGCCTGACCCTCGCGACACTCAGGGAAACCAGCGTCGCCTCCGCGGCGGTCGTCTTCTCGCCCTGGACCGACCTCACGTTCAGCGGCGCGAGCATCCGCGGTCGCGCATCGCGGGAAATCCTCCTCGCCGAAGCGTCGCTACGCGAAGCCGCTCGCGGCTACCTGGGTTCGACATCGGCGCACGACGGCCGCGCATCGCCGCTGTTCGGCATCCCGTCGACTCTTCCGCCACTGCTCATCCAGGTGGGTTCGGAAGAGATCCTCTACGACGACTCGGTCCGCTACGCCCAGCGCGCACACGCCGCCGGCCACGACGTGACGCTCCAGGAATGGACAGGCATGCACCACGTCTTCCAGCAGAACGTGGTGGAGCTGCACGCGGCGCGAACGGCGCTGGACGACGCGGCGGCGTTCCTCGGTCGGCATATGCGCGATGGGAAGAGCTAACCAAGAACGGACGGTGGCGTACTACCGATCGTGTGAGAATCGCCTCAGCCGATGAGGCCGCCAAAAGAGACGACAAGCATCGATCGGGGGCGCCATCTCAGAGGTGTGACTACGGTCGACTCTAGGAATTCTCCTATACCCGAGATCCAGCCTCGCCCGTGACGAGCCATCGGACATGCGCACTGACATGGAGTGCCGCGTTGTGCGCCGTTACCAATATTCGACGCTGCATTTTTTCGAAACCTGGCGTTGGATTTGTGATCGCCCAAGGCCAGAGAAAGAAGCTGTTGGCAATAAAGAATGAGAAAAAGGTACGTGCCGTTCGCTGCCGGAGCCAGGCATACGCTCTCTTGCGTTCTGAATCTGGCCGGCTATAACGCTGCCTAGCGCCACCGACTGGGATCACCAACCCGGGTTCGACATGCGTGAAACATGACGGCTCGTGCAGAACGGGCCAGGAAAGCGACAAGGCTGCGCAAATTCCAGGGAGAAGAGCATTGCTTATCGATCCGGGCCTAATCACGATAACGTCCGCGGGCGCCGTCCAATTCGAGGCACGCCAGTATTCAAGCTTCGTCGAAAGGCATCGTTCGGAGGCATCGACGCGCCGTCTGCAAGAGCCCAACCGCGCCTGTACTAACGATGGGTGCGGCGGGGATAACAGGGCCTGCTCTAATGCCGGCTGTAGCTGAGTCACAACAATACTTTCCGAGCTGATCAACGCCCGTGCGGCGATGTGCCGTCTGCGTCGCCGATGGCTCGACAACGTGAATAATGGATTTTAGGGAGATGACGCCATGGACTTACCTGTTCAGATCGATCCGGAGGACATCTCGATCAACTCGGATGCGACGCTCGCACTCCGCGATCCCGCACTCAGGCTGTTAGCCGCCGCTCAGGCTTCCGACACTGAAGGGACGTTGCGCCTGAGGAACACGTGGTGCGTCAACGGTGGCTGCACCGGCGGAACCGCCAACTCCGGGTGCAACAACATCGGTTGCTGAACGATCGGAAAGAGGAGCGAATGGATGTATACAAATGGAAGTCTCGCCGCTGCCATATCCCCGGATCGTCTAGAGCTAATCCTCCTGCCAACCGAGAAATGCAACTTTCGATGCACTTACTGCTACGAAGATTTCGCCGTAGGAAGGATGAAGAAACCCGTCGTAGACGGAGTGAAGGCGCTGATTCGAAATCGAGTGCCCCATCTCAAGGTTCTTACGCTGTCGTGGTTCGGCGGTGAGCCGCTTCTCGCGAGGGAACTCGTGATGTCGATAAGCGCCCACGCGAAGGAACTCTGCGAGGCGCACGGGGTTCACTTCTCGGGAGGTTTGACCACCAACGGATTTCTCCTCGATCCAGGGACATTCGATGATCTCGTTCGTCTTGATCAGACGCACTATCAAATCACTCTGGACGGCGACCCGGAGTGGCACGACAAAACCCGAGTCCAGGCCAATCGCCGTCCTACATTCAACACGATATGGGCCAACCTCGAAGCATGTGCGCAGTCCTCAAGGGACTTCCACGTGAGTCTGCGTTTGCACTTGCACGAAGACAATGTCGAGTCGATGAAGCGCCTATACGAGCGCGTTAAATCCCGCTTCCTGACCGACAAGCGATTCTCTGCCAGCTTTCACAGAATTGGCGCTCTTGGGCAGGCACTCGACTCCGGGCCGAGGCTTCTGAGCAGGCCGGCGTACGAGGCGGCTCTTTCTCACGTTCGCGGACGCGGGGATGACGACGTAGCTGTCGGGTCTGACTTGGATCTGAGCGACTACATTTGCTATGCCGCAAAGCCGAACTCGCTCCTGATCCGCGCCAATGGTGACATTGGAAAATGCACCGTTATTCTTGACGATCCACGCAACGCACTAGGACGAATCCTGCCGGACGGCACACTTGATATTGATAACGTGAAGCTCCGCCATTGGATGGCGGGCTTTCTGGATACCTCGAAGCCGACGCTTTCCTGTCCACTCGGAGCGCTACCAAAGGTCTTGCCAGCCAACAGCATCGAAATCGTGACATTGGCCGCCGAATAGCCGTTATCCGGTCGGCGTGACTGAAGACGTTTTTAAGCCGGGAGTTCAAGTGATCATCGACCCATCTCTGATTTCAATTGGTGAACGCGGTGAGTTGGCTTTGCATACTGACGAGCTACGAAGATTCGCATCGCGCCAAGAGAGCGGTGCGCCAAATCGTCAGATCCAGACGGGCTGCGACAACAAGGGCTGCACCGGTTCAAACGATGGGTGTGCGAATGGCGGATGCCATTGATCGTTCTCGTCATGAGCAGCGGCTTCAAGTCACTGCGTCCTCGTCTGGAGACTGAAGGGTATGCAATTCCACAGTTTCGCGGTCTTATCCGATCTTCGCGAGAAGCCGGTATTCCGCACATCGAATGGTCGCGAATTCACTGATTTTTTCAAGCTGTCGGACGGGACCGATGTACGACTTTTCGTTGAGCCGATCGGTTCCGGCAATGGGCCTTTCAGGCTCACCATAGTGGACGATGAGCAATCGATCGTCGGCAAGGCGGCCGTGGCAAGCGATACTTCCCAAGTGTTTCGGGACCTTGGTCTATTGGTGCATTTTCGTCGACATGCGGATTGATCGGCACGGCGCCGGAATTGGAATGAGTATGTCTATCGATCCGGAAGATATCGTTATTACTCCGAACGGGGCGATCCTCTTCAAGGGACAGGATCTTCGCCCAGTGTTATTCGGCGGACGAAGTTCGGAACAGGGCGTCAATTGGGCTTGCGGAAATGTGTCGTGCGGATCGTCGAACGTCCAATGCTTTGACGACCACCCATTGCCTGATGCCGTGAATATTGGGTTCTGTTCAATATCGTGAAGAACGTCATTCCTGGAAGAGCAGCGTTCGCCTGGCTACATGCGTTCGACATCGCTAAGCAATCATTGCAGCGGAGACCTGCTATTGCTGCACTCATCGTCGCCACGATCGCGATCGGTGTCGGTGGATTCTGTGCGACCGGAAGCGGTATTGTGATTCTGGGGGCCGATCCCCTTGGTGGACGCGGCGTCGATATCTATCACCCGCAGCTTGATCCAACGAGTGCATCGCGCGATCACCACGTGACCGAACCCCCTGATGACCTCAACTTCCTGGATGCGCAGGCGGTCTTCAGGTTGGCTGAGGGATCGCCTCGTGTGATGACGTCTCAGAATTGGTTACCGCTCACGGGCCAGGGCGATGCTGGCGTGCTCGCGAGGATGGCTATTACCAGAGCTACCACACGCGACTTCTTTTCCATGTTCGGCGCTCGTATGCAGTACGGGGCGGCATGGACGGATTTGCAGGACTCGAATCGGGATCGGGTCGTCGTGCTCTCATCAAAGGCTAATGACGCGATTTTCGGCGGCAGCAATAGTGTGGGTCGGGAGCTGACGGTGGCGACAAAGACCATGCGGGTGGTCGGTGTCCTGAGGCCGTGGGACATTGCGCCGAAGATCTATGACCTCAATGACGGGCCGTATAGCGATCCCGAAGAGCTCTTCATCCCATTCAGCACCTGGATCGATCTTCCTCAGGACTACGGCTACGGACCCGTGCGTTGCGTAGGGCCGTTGAGCGAAGAGGCCTATGGTCCGATGGACGACCACTGCACGTGGGTGCAGGTATGGGTCGCATTGAACCCGGCAAGGGCTTCGCAGTTTTACGAGAAGCTGGTCGCTTACTCTCAGGAGCAGCGGCGTTCGAGCCGCTATGGCAACAGCCCGAATGTACGCTTGCGCAACGTCCCCGACTGGCTTCGTTACAAGAACGTCGTCCCTCCGGGCGTCAAGGCACAGTTTTTTGTGTCGCTCGGTGTGCTGCTCGCATGTCTCTTCACGGTAGCCGGAATGCAGGTGGTGTCGTTCCGAGGGCGCTTCCCCGAGCTGGGCCTGCGCCGAGCACTAGGTGCATCCCGTGCGGCCATCATCCTTCAGCTGGTTGTGGAGGCAGGCTTGCTCGGCGTCTTCGGCGGCTTGCTTGGCATCGCGCTCGGTTTCATCGGTGTCCAGTTGCTTCGGCTCTCCCCAGAAACGTACGCCAGCCATTTAAGCCTCGACGGAGGCGTGGTCGCAGCGTCCATCGGACTTGGGATTGCCGCGATGCTCGTCAGCTCTCTAGCGCCAGCCATTCGTGCATCGGGGCATCCGCCATATCGCCAGATGCAGGAAGCCGGTTGAGATCACATGCACGTATTCAAAGCCCTTCCTCGCCACTCCGGCATAGCCTCGATCCTGGTGCTGCAGATAGCGACCGTCGTCGCTGTCATCACGAATTGCATCTTCGTGATCGCGTCCACGATCACGTCAGCCGTGGAAGCGATCGGAATCGACGAGCGGGGGATCGGTGTCATCCAGAGCATCGGTGTGATCGGAAGCGGTGGCACCGGGACGCAAGCGAACAATCTTGTCGCACTGGCTAAGATCGCCGGCGTCACGCATGCCGCCTTTGGTGCGGTGCCGCTTCGGGCGAAGACCTATGTGACGCTTGGTAGCGACGGCGTCATGGGTGGCGCGATGCGGGTCGCGGTCTACCGCGGCGTGGGCGATTACCAGAGTACGCTCGGGATCGAGCTCGTCGAAGGTACGGGTATCGACGAGGGCATGCTTCCCGATGCCACGTTGGACAACCCCGAATGGCCAGCCGTGATCAGTAGCACGCTACGGCAAGCGCTATTCGCCAACGAGCAGGCCGTGGGTCGGCTCATGCGTGCCGGGACGCAGCGGTACCGCGTCGTCGGCGTCATGCGTGACGTGGTTTCCGCATTGCCTGCGCAAGTGAAAGACCGAATGACGATGTTGATCGCCAGGCGTGCCGCTGACGCGGACATCGGTGGTTACTATCTTGTACGGACGTCACCGGGGCAGGTTGATCGTGTACTGATCAGTGCGCTTGCGAAGCTGCGTGAGCTCAACGCGGGTCATGTCCAGCCGCTCTCGAGATCGTTCGAGGAACTTCGGGCGAAACAGGCGAGCAAGGCCAACGCGCTGGCCTATGCACTGGCCTGCGTCGTCATGGTTCTCTGCATCATCACCGCCATCGGTATCGGGGCGCTGACGGCGCATTGGGTGCGACAGCGCCGTGTATCGATTGGCGTTCGGCGGGCTCTGGGTGCCAGATCATCGGACATACTCGCCTACTTCCTGATCGAGAACGCTGCGCTCGCCCTTATCGGTGTCGGTCTTGGGGCCATCGCAGCGCTGGGGATCAATCGCATCGGGGTGGTGAAGCTCGACCTCGGTCCCCTGCCGCTGGCGATCGTGATCGCGTCATCGTGCGGGGTGCTGTTGGTATCGCTTGCGTGCGCCTTCTATCCTGCATTGCGTGCCTCCCGCATCGCTCCGGCTGCGGTAATGCGATCGCTTTAGCCATCGTTGCGCCGTTTGCCTTCGGACGACCACGAAGGCATCCTCGCGTCTCGCTTTTCAAGGACGCCACATGTACTTCGCCGCCGCCCTTGCCGGCCTCGCCGCCGGTGCCGGCCTGATCGTCGCGATCGGCTCGCAGAACGCGTTCGTGCTGCGGCAGGGATTGTTGCGGCGGAACGTGGGTCTCGTCGTCGCTACCTGCGCGTTCGGCGACATTCTGCTGATCACGTGCGGCGTGGCGGGTGTGGGTGCGCTGGTGCGGCAGTGGCCGGGGCTGCTCGATGCCTTGCGCATCGGCGGGGCACTCTTCCTGGCGGCCTACGGCGCCATGGCGGCGAAACGGGCGTGGTGCGGCGGCGGTGAACTGGCGCCGGGTGCGGAGGGGGACAAGGGTGCCTGGAAAGTATTGCTCGCCTGCCTGGCCTTCACCTTCCTCAATCCTCATGTCTATCTCGACACGATGATCCTGCTGGGCGGCTTGTCGACGCAGTACCCCGGTGGCGCGCAATGGGCCTTCGCCGCCGGTGCCTGCGTCGCAAGCATCGTGTGGTTCACATCGCTGGGCTACGGATCGCGACTGCTGCTTCCGCTGTTTCGCAGTCGCACCGCGTGGCGTGTGCTGGACGGGTTCGTGGCGGCGTTCATGCTTTGCCTCGCCGCCCTTCTTCTGCTGCGTCCGATCGCGTGACCGCTCAGTTCAGCGGGCGCACCCAGATGTTCCGGAAGCTGAGCGGCTCGGAGTGGTCGCCGTGCGCCTGCAGCTTGATCGGCGCGTCGGTGTACGCCTTGTACTTCGGCTTGCCGATGTAGAACGTTTCGCCGGTGAGTTCGGTGTGGTTCTGCACGAGCACGCCGTTGTGGAACACCGTGACGTACGCAGGCGACTTCACCGAGCCGTCGGCGGCGAACACCGGTGCGGTCCAGACGATGTCGTAGCTCTGCCAGTCGCCGGGACGACGTGCCGAGTTCACGAGCGGCGCCGTCTGCTTGTAGATACTCGCGGCCTGGCCGTTCACGTAGGTCTTGTTCTCGAACGAATCCATGATCTGGAGTTCGTAGCCTTCGTCGCCCGGGCCCGTGGACGCGAGGAACACGCCACTGTTGCCGCGGCCCTGTCCTTCACCCGTGATGTTCTTCGGGATCTGCCATTCCAGATGCAGCTGGTAGTTACGGAAGCGCTGTTTGGTCTGGATGTTACCGGTCGTCTTGTCGACGGTGACGATGCCGTCGTGCACCTTCCAGCGCGCCGGCGACTGATCCTTCGACATTTCCCAGCCGGCGAGATCGCGACCGTCGAAAAGCACGACCGCATCGGACGGCGGTGCGCTGTCCTTCGCGCCCGGGGTCACGACCTTGGGTACCGGATCCCATTTTTCCGTGGCTTTCGGGTCGTCCTGCGCGGAGGCAACGGACGAGGCGGCGATCGCAAGAGCGGAGAGAGCGAAGACTTTCGGGATGGAGCGCGTCATGGGCATTCCTGTCTAAAGGGTCAAACCGTGCAGATCTTGAACGCTTCGGCGAACGAGTCGAACGGATCCGGCTTCGTCGGCATGAATTCATGCGCGATGTAGCCCTGGTAGTTCAGATCGGCGATGGCCTTGGCGACGGCGTGGTAGTTGAGCTCCTGCGTGCCGTCGATCTCGTGACGACCGGGAACGCCACCGGTGTGGAAGTGGCCGATCCACTGGATGTTGTCGCGGATGGTGCGGATCACATCGCCTTCCATGATCTGCATGTGATAGATGTCGTACAGCAGTTTGACGTTGGGCGAGTTGAGGCCCTTGGTCACGGCCACGCCGAATGCCGTATGGTCGCCCTGGTAGCCGTGGTGATCGACCTTGCTGTTGAGCAGCTCGAGGCACAGCGTGATGCCGTTTTCCTGGGCGTACGGCGCGATCTTCGATAGACCGGCGATGCAGTTGTCGATGGCGCGCTGGTCGTCGATGCCCGCCTTGCGGTTACCGAACATCGTGATGATGTTGGTCACGCCGGCGCGCTTCGCGAGCGGAATGGTGGTTTCGATTTCCTTGATCAGCTGCGCGTGGTTCGCGGGATCGTTGAAACCGAACTCGATGAAGTCGTCGCGCTTCGCGGGATACCCCATCGTCACCGCCATGCCGTGGTCCTTCACCACGGACCACTCGTCGGCGTAGAGCAGATCGATGCCGACGAAGCCGAGCGGCTTGAGACGTTTGCACAGCTCGGGCAGCGGCGCCTTGGAGGTCCAGCGGCTCAGCGATTGCTTGAGACGCCCGGGACCCGCGGTACCCGCGGGCGCCTTGCCGGGAAGCGTGGCCGCGGAAGCGAGTAGCGGCGCGGCCGCGATGACGGCGGCCGCGGTCGCGAGATGGCCCAGCGCGTTGCGGCGGCCGGTGTCGAGGGAGTGATCCGATGCGCTCATTCGAGTCCCAGAATCGTGCGGTTGAAGGCGCGGTCGCTGCCGCTGGAAGCGAAATCGTCGAAGGCGCGCTCGGTGACCTTGATGATGTGGTCGCGGATGAACGGCGCCCCTTCCATCGCGCCCTGCTGCGAATCCTTGATGCAGCACTCCCACTCGAGCACGGCCCAGCCGGGGTAGCCGTACTGCGCGAGCTTGCTGAAGATCGCGGTGAAATCGATCTGGCCATCGCCGAGCGAACGGAAGCGACCCGGGCGATCGATCCAGCCCTGGTAGCCGCCATACACGCCCGAGCGTCCGTTGGGACGGAACTCGGCATCCTTCACGTGGAAGGCGCGGATGCGCTCATGGTAATTGTCGATGAACTGCAGGTAGTCCATCTGCTGCAGCACCATGTGGCTCGGATCGAACAGGATGTTCGCGCGCGGATGGTGGTCGACCGCGTCGAGGAAGCGCTCGAACGTAGCGCCATCGTGCAGGTCTTCACCCGGATGCAGTTCGTAGCAGACGTCGACGCCGGCTTCATCGAACGCGTCGAGGATCGGCTTCCAGCGCCTGCCGAGCTCTGCGAAGGCTTCTTCGACGAGCCCCGCCGGACGCTGCGGCCACGGATAGAACAGATGCCACGCCAGCGCGCCCGAGAACGTCGCGTGCGCCGTGAGGCCGAGGTTCCTGCTGGCGACGGCGGCGAGCTTGAGCTGATTCACCGCCCACTCCTGCCGCTGCTGCGTGTGTCCACGCAGCGCCTGGGGGGCGAAGCCGTCGAACAGGCGATCGTAGGCGGGGTGTGATGCGACCAGCTGTCCCTGCAGATGCGTGGACAGCTCGGTGACCACCAGACCGTGTTCGGCGAGCATGCCTGCGATGTCGTCGCAGTATGTCTTGCTCGCCGCGGCCTGCTCGAGGTCGAACAGGCGTCGATCGTTGGACGGGATCTGCACACCCACGAAGCCGAGCGACGACGCCCAGCGTGCGATCCCGGGCAACGTGTTGAACGGCGCCTCGTTCGATGCGAACTGGGCGAGGAAGATGCCGGGGCCCTTGAGTGTCTTCATGTCAGATCTTCAGCGAGGTCTCGACGGCCCAGGACTTGCCGTTGCCTGCGTCCTTCAGCGGGATATCGCCGTGCCACGCACCAGGGACCGGGGCATACTGCAGAACCTGCGTGCAGCCCGGCTGCGACAGGAAGAAGCCCATCATCGTGAGCTTCTTGCTCATCATCACGAAGTCGGCCGCCGGCGGCGGTGTCTTGCCCTTCGGTACGGCGAGCGCTTCGGTGTGAAGCTTCGTTACCAGCGCCTTGCGCTGGGCGTCGTCGAGCTGCATGAACGGCTTGCCGCCCGCCTTGTCGAAGGCCGCCATGGCGGTGAGGTAGCGCGTCTGCTCTTCCTTCGTGTACGCGGCGAAGAACATCTGGTCGATGAACAGCGGCACGCCCGCATCGACGGCACCGGGGGTGTCCGTGCGCGGAATGATGATGTCCGCCACGGCGCCGACGAGCGTGTACTGCGCCGGCTTGAGGAACTGGGGTTTGGCATCCGGCTTCTGCGACGCGGCATGCGCGTCGAAGACCGCCAGCAGCGACGGGCCCGCGATGGCACCGACGGCCAGCACGGACATGTTTTTCAACCATTCGCGACGATTCATGGACATGATCCTCAGACGTTGCCGCGCTTGAGTTCTTCCACGGCGTGGTTGGCCGCGCGAGCGGTCAGCGCCATGTAAGTGAGGGACGGGTTCTGGCAGCCGGACGACGCCATCGCCGAGCCGTCGGTCACGTAGACGTTCTTGCAGGCGTGCATCTGGTTCCAGCCATTGAGCACCGACGTTTTCGGATCGCGGCCCATGCGGGCCGTGCCCATCTCATGGATGCCGGCGCCGACGTTGGCCTGCATGCTGAACGAGTTCACGTCGCGATAGCCGGCGGCGGAAAGCATCTCCACCGCGTCTTCGACGATCGCCTTGCTCATCATGAGCTCGTTTTCCTGGTGCGCCGCGTCGAAGTTGAGAATGGGCAGGCCGTACTTGTCCTTGTGGTTGCGATCCAGCGTGACGAAGTTCTTGTGCGACGGGAGCATCTCACCGAAGCCCATCATCGACACGTACCACGGGCCCGGGGCCTCGGCTGCCTGCTTCAGGTCCGCACCCAGCAGCTGTTCCTGCACGAGGCGCGTCCAGTCCTGGCGGCCCGCGCCGCCCTGGAAACCGTAGCCGCGCAGGTACTTCTGCTTGTCGGTACCGACGTTGCGGTAGCGCGGAATATAGAAGCCGTTCGGGCGACGGCCGGAGTAGTAGCGGTCTTCATGGCCCTCGACCATGGCGCGCGCGCCGGTGCCGAAGAGGTGATCCATGATGTTGTGGCCAAGCTCGCCGCTGTCGTTGCCAAAGCCGTTCGGGAAACGGGTGGACGTGGAGTTGAGCAGGATCTGCGCGGTGCCGAACGTCGACGCGCACATGAAGATGACCTTGGCGAAGTACTCGGTCTGGTGGCCGGTTTCCGCGTCGAGCACGCGCACGCCGGTGGCCTTGCCCTTGTCGTTGTCGTAGATCAGCTCGTACACGATGGCGTTGGTCACCATCGTCATGTTGCCCGTGCGCTCCGCCGACGGCAGCGTCGAGGAGTTGCTGCTGAAGTAGCCGCCGAACGGACAGCCGCGCATGCACAGGTTGCGATACTGGCACGTGCCGCGCTGCGGACTCTGGTCGTGCTTGAGCGGCGCGGACAGGTTGGCGGTGCGACCGATGATGAGCTTGCGGTTGAACCTGTCGCTGAGCTTGCTCTGGAAATCCTTCTCGACGCAGTTGAGGTCCATGGGCGGCAGGAAGTCGCCGTCCGGCAGCTGGGCAAGGTGATCGGTGTTGCCGCTGACGCCGATGAAGTGCTCGACCTTGTCGTACCAGGGCGCGAGGTCTTCATAGCGGATCGGCCAGTCGACGCCCACGCCTTCCTTGCCGTTCGCCTCGAGATCCATCTGGCTCAGGCGGTAGCTCTGCCGGCCCCACATCAGCGAGCGACCGCCGACGTGGTAACCACGGAACCAGTCGAACGGTTTGGTTTCTTCGTACGGGTTATCGATGTCGTCGGCGAACCAGTGCTTGGTGGACTGCGTGATGCCATAGAACGACGGGCGCGTATGCTTCGGCCAGCGCGCGATATCCGCCTGCGTCGGCTCGTCACCGTACGGCAGCTCCCACGGATTCTTCATCGCGGTGGGGTAGTCGCCGTGCTTCACCATCGGGCCGCGATCGAGCACGAGCGTCTTCAGGCCTTTCTCGGTCAGTTCCTTGGCGGCCCAGCCACCACTGACGCCAGTACCGACGACAATGGCGTCGTATGTGTTCTTTTCCATGCGTGTTCCTCAGCGCAGCGGGCGCAGGTAGTCGTAGTCGACGCGCGCGGCGTCGAGGGAGCTCATACGGGCGAACGGGCCTTCCTGCTCGACGAAGCAGTGCTTCAGTCCGGAGGCATCGGCGGCCGCCATGATCGGTTTGTAGTCGAGCGTGCCGCGGCCGAGCTCGGCGCCCGGATAGTCCTTGGCGTTGCCCGGCAGGAAATCCTTCGCGTGCATCAGCGGGATGCGGCCCTTGTTCGCTAGGAAGTAATCGGCGGGATTCTTGCCGCCCGCGTGCACCCAGCCGCAGTCGAGTTCGAACTGCACGAGCTTCGGATCGGTTTCCGCGAGCAGGATGTCGAAGTACGTCTTGCCACCGCCGACATCGGTGAATTCCGCGTGGTGATTATGATAGGCGTATTGTAATCCCGCCTTTTTCGCCTTTTCCGCGAGCCGGTTGGCGTATTCGGCCGTCCGTTTGGCGTCGTCGAGCGTATAGGTGATGTCGCCCTTGGCGCCGCTTTCCTTTTGCATCGTCGCGGGCAGCATGCTGCTGACGATGAACTTCGCGCCGAGCACGTGCGCCGCGTCGATGCCCTTGTCGAAGCCGAGGCTGTCGAAGTGCATGCTGGGGCAGGCAAGGCCGGCCTCCTTCAGCTGATCGCGCAGGGTTTCGGCCGTGGTCGTGACGATGGCCTCGATCTCCGCGTAACCGATGGACTTCAGCGTCTTGAGCGTGCCGACGGGGTCCTTCTGGTAGGCGTCGAGCACCATGTAGAGCTGGATGCCCATGGTCTTGTTCTTCGATGCGGCGGCGAGCAGCCGCGCGGGGGTGCCGATGCCAAGGCCGAGCACGGCGCCGGCCATGGCCGAGCGCGCGAGGAATTGCCTGCGAGACAGCATGAAACGGTTCTCCTTGAATCAGTTGGCTTGGGTAGCGCGCACGGTGGCGGCCGCCTTGCGATCCTTGAACATCACGACGAACAGAACGAAGACGAATGCGGCGAAGCCACCGGCGATCAGCCAGATCGAGGTCCAGTCATGCACCGATTCGCCCTTGGTGTATGCCTGCACCACCGCGCCGGACAGCCACGAACCGACGAACATGCCGAGGCCGTAGGTGAGGAAGGTGATGAGCCCCTGCGTGGCCGCGCGCAGCGCCGGTGGCGCTTCGCGATCGATGTAGATCTGGCCCACCACGAAGAAGAAGTCGAAGCAGATACCGTGCAGGATGATGCCCAGCCACAGCATCCACATCATGCTGCCGGCATCGCCGTAGGCGAACATGGTGTAGCGGATCACCCAGGCCAGCATGCCGACGGCAAGCATCCACTTCACGCCGAGACGGCGGAAGAACCAGGGAATGAGCAGCATGCAGAACAGCTCGGACATCTGCCCGCCGGTCATCTTGCCGGCGGCGTTCACCACGCCGACCTCGTTGAGGAAGAGGTTGGTGAAGGCGTAGTAGAACTGCAGCGGGATGCAGATCAGGAACGAGGCGAGGGCGAACACCGCCATCGAACGGTCGCGCAGCAGGTGGATGGATTCCAGCGGCAGCGCATGTTTCAGCTCGAAGCGCGTGTTGCGAGCGAGCGGCGGCGTGGACGGCAGCGTGAAGCAGTAGCCCGCCATCACCACCGAGAGACCGGCGGCCAGCAGCAGCGGCGATGCCGTGGCTTCCACGCCCCACGCGCCGACGATCAGGCCCATCACGATCCAGCCGATGGTGCCGAACACGCGGATCGCGCCGAACTCCTGCTCCGGATCCTTGATGTGACGCATGGCCAGCGAGGCCGTCAACGCCAGCGTCGGCATGTAGCAGAGGCTGTAGGCGAGCAGGGCGGCGTAGACCAGACCGAACGACGTCTGCTGCGCGGCGACCACGAGCAGCACGGCACCGAGGAGGTGCAGCGCGGTGAGTACCTTGCGCGTATCGAACAGGCGGTCGGCGAGCAGGCCGACGAACAGCGGCGAGATGATCGCGCCGACGGCGGTGGTGCCGGCGACGGCGCCGATTTCGGTGCCGGTGAAATGCAGCGTCTTGCCGAGCCAGGTGCCGACCGTGACGTACCACGCACCCCAGATCGCGAACTCGAACAGCATCATGACTCTAAGGCGCCATTTCATCCGCGTTTCCTCGTTGTGCGTTTGGGTTCGAGAGGGTCGTCGATCGACTGCCATACGCCGCCGGCGGCATGGCTCTTAAGCATCGCGTCCACGACGAGGCTGTTGCGGTAGCCGTCGGCGAACGTGGGCAGGGCGATGGGCTTCGCGTCGGGCTTCGCACCGCGACGGATCCACGCGTAGGCGTCGGCGATCACGTTACGGAACGCGTCCGCCCAGGCTTCAGGGTGGCCGGCTGGCAGGTGCGCATAGCCGCGGGCGGATGGATCGAGCAGCGCGGGGTCGCGCGTCATCGTCGTGTTCGCCTTCGCGTGGTGGCCGAGCCAGAGTTCGTTCGGTTGTTCCTGACGCCACGCGACCGAGCCTTCGCGGCCGTTCACCTCGAGGCGCAGATCGTTCTTGTGGCCGGGCAGCACCTGCCCGACGGTGACGCAGCCGCGCGCGCCGTTGTCGAAACGCAGCAGCACGCTGGCGAGGTCTTCGCTGGTGATCTTGCGCTTCTTTCCTGCAGCCTTCGATTTACCCGCGAACGCCTTCGCGGAGGCGTCGGGCACCTCGCGCTCGGGCACCACCGTATGCAGATCGGCCAGCACGGCGACGATGCGGCCACCGGTGACGTGTTCGGCCAGGTCGCACCAGTGCGAGCCGATGTCGCCCAGCGCCGAGCTGGCGCCGCCGAGTTTGGGATCGAGGCGCCAGGTGTAGGTGCGCTCGTCGGTGAGCCAGTCCTGCAGGTAGCAGCCGTGCACGAACACCGGCTGGCCGACCTTGCCCTTGGCGATCATCGCGCGCGCCTGCTGCACGAGCGGGTAGCCGCGGTAGTTGAACGTGACCACATGCGCGAGGTTCGCGGCGCGGGCGGCTTCATAAAGCTCGCGCGCCTCCGCCATGTTCGCGGCCAGCGGCTTGTCGGAGATCACGTGCTTGCCGGCGCGCAACGCGGCCAGCGAGACTTCGCGATGCAGATAATTAGGCGTGGTGTTGTGCACCACGTGCACGGCCGGGTCGGCGAGCAGTTCGCGATAGCCCGCGTACGCCTTCGCCACGTTGAGTTCGCGTGCCCGCTTCGTCGCGGACTCGAGGCTCGAGCCGGCGATGCCGACCACCTCGACGTTGCCCAGGCGCCGTACGGCGTCCAGATGGTGCGCGGCGATGAAACCGGGCCCCACGAGTCCCATGCCAAGAGTCATCGTTCGATTGTCCTGGCGCTTGTCGATATCGCCTGGCTTGCCAATGTCGTTCCCCCGACGGCCCCACCGCCGCCGAAATGTATTCGATTACATTCGTTCCGTTTTGAGAGGCAGTTCGCTTCGCCTGAACGGAATTCGTGATTTACCGGCCGCTCGATGGTGGAGCGGCCTGAACATGCCAAGATATGTATCAGATGGGTGAAGAAACCTGCAACGATTTTATGTAATCCATTACATTGCGGTGCAGCATATTCAGGTCGGCGGCGCGAGTCGTCGGCCGAAACGGGTCGGGCAGACCGAGGGATGGAAGGCGCGTGAGCGAAGGGCAGACGGGGCGAAAACGGAAGGGCATAGATGGCCGGTCGGCCGATGGTGCGCCGCAGCCCACACGCGTGCGTACGGTCAAGGAGATCGCCGCGATCGCGAACGTTTCGGTGGCAACCGTTTCGCGCGCGCTTCAGCGCCCGGAGCTCGTCAGCGAAGAAACGCGGCTGCGCATCCATGAAGTCGTCAAGCGTCTCGGCTACACGCCCAACGCGCTGGCGCGCAATCTGCGTACGGCGAAAACGCGACTGATCGTCGCGTTGCTTCCCGACATCGCCAACCCGTTCTTCTCCGAAGTGATCCGCGGCATCGAGCAGGTCGCGTACGAAACCGGGTATTCCGTACTGCTGGGCGAAACGCAGAGCAACCTCGTGCGTGAGCAGGCGTACGCCGACATGGTCGCGGCACGACAGGCCGACGGCATCGTCACCATGTTCCACCGCGTGCCGGCGATTCCCATCGACGGCCGGCTGCCGCTCGTCAACGCCTGCGAATACGTCAAGGACAGCGCTATCTCCAGCGTTTACGTCGACAACGTCGCGGCGGCCGCCGCCGCCGTCGATTACCTCGTGACGCTGGGGCATCGCGATATCGCCTTCATCGCCGGCCCCGCGTCGAGCCCGATCTGCGTCGACCGCGAGCAGGGCTACCACCTGGCGTTGCAGCGGGCGAAGATCGCCGCCGATCCCGCCCTGACCGCGGTCGGTGACTTCTCCATCGAAGCAGGGGAGCGCGCCGTCGAGATGTTCCTGACGCAGGGGCGGTCGTTCAGCGCGGTGTTCTGCTCCAACGACGAAATGGCCATCGGCGCGATGCGCGCGCTGATCTCGCGCGGGCTACGCATACCGGAAGACGTGTCCGTCGTCGGCTTCGACGACATCCGCTATTCGCGTTACACGTCGCCACCGTTGACCACGGTATCCCAGCCGAAGAACGCACTCGGACGCGAAGCCATGACGATGCTGATCGAGATCCTCAACGACCCGGAGGTACCGACGCGCAAGCGTGTGTTGTCGGCCGAGCTGGTCGTGCGCGGGTCCACCGGACCCGCGACACGGGGTTCTCGCAGGGCTTAGAGCGTTCACGCATGAGGATCGGCCGATGAAATACAGCGACGGTCAGTTTAGTCAGCTAGGTGACGTCGTGTCGTTGGGAGGACAGGTGGGTGCCGTCGTCAGCGACATCGACGGCGGCCACTATGGCTCCGCGCCAGAACATTCGGCCACGCAGTGGGCGTACCTCGGAGCTGGTGTCATGATCGAATTCGAGAGCTACGGTCTCATCCATTACACGGAGCCTGAGCACGATCTGGTGCTTGTCTGTCGTGGACGCGAGAAACTGTAGCTTGGAATTTTGCCGTCCCCTGTATTGAATGTGCGCCGATTCTCCAGGCCCGCAACATGAGGCACTCGGAGGGTTCGGAGTGTCGGGCCATTGCGATAGCTGCCTCTAGGGCGCTGTCTGTAGGGGTTCTCCTACAGACGAACCTCGATATCACGCATATGCTCCGCCCGTTCAGGTGATGGCACAACGCTGATGCCATAAGGGGAAGTTATGAAGGTCGGGTCGGCCCACGCAGGAGCAGCTCTCAGCAAAAATCGCGGCTTGCATCCAAGCTTCGACGGGACTTGTCTATGACAGATTCACTTCCCCGCGTTATTACAGAGTGCGATGAGTATGCGGCGTTGTCCGAGGAAGATCGTGCTTCTTTTATTCGCCGTCTGAGAAGCTCGAGAGCGCTCGGGTCGTCGCTATCTACAGGGCATCGAAAGGATAGTTATCCTGATTTCTTTCAGTTCCTAGAAGATCTCGAGCTCGATCTTAGTCACTTGCAGGAATTTGATAGTCCTAGCCGCACTAATCTCAGCAGGTGGGCGACTCACTATTCCTGGACGTTCTATGCTTCGCCCGCTGAGATGAGAAACAGCATTTCGGAGTCGTTGCTTCGATTGATCAATGCCGATGAGCCAACAACGGATAGCGCTCTGATCGATACCGAACAATGGATGGCCGAGCTAGCCCAAGGGCTTGTATCAGCAGTGGATGCCATCGTGGACGCTAACACTTATACCTATGCGATGGCTCATCAAATCGCGCTCGACATCTTGCTATCGAGGCTGCTGGTCACCTGTTATAGGCTTCGGTTGAACAGGCTCGTTCCACGGTGACGCGATTGTGAGATGTCCCTAACAGGCGCTTGCGATATCGAGACGTCGGCTTAGGTGCCAACGGTGCCTAAGTTGCTAGCACGCAGTACCAGGTGTAACAGGTCGCTCTCGTGTCGCGGGTCCACCGGACCCGCGACACGGGGCTGCGCCAAGGCTTAGAGCGTCCAGCCCTTGCGGTATTCGCGGCTCAGGAACTGATTGGCATCTGCGCGGTTGGTGATGCGCATGTTGTCGGCGTCGTACTCGATACGACCGCCGGCACGCAGGGCGACGACGCCGAGCAGCATGATTTCCGTGAGCCTCGCGGCATACGGGAACGGCGAAGACGCTTCGCCCTTGCCCTTGCACGCGTCCACCCAGTTCATTTCGTGCGACGTCTTGATGCGCGCGACCGTCTGAGGCGGCGTGCCAACCGAGTCATGCAGCGACTTCGGCAGCAGGCGCGGGTTGTCGCCGTAGGTTTCGTGCACGAGCTTGCCCTTCGAACCGACGTAGAGCGTGCCGCCGTCCGGCATCTGGCCCGCGCCGAGCGCTTCGAGGCCCGGCGGTACCAGTCCACCGTCGTACCACGTGAGCTTCACCGGCGGCAGGTCGCCACGCGCGGCGAAGTCGAAGTGCGTTTCCGTCGCCATCGGGTACGACACCTTGTCGAACGGCGTCGACACAGTCTCGATGGAGGTCGGCAGGCCGAGGTTGAGCGACCAGAACGGCGAATCGAGCAGATGCGCGCCCATGTCGCCGATGGCACCGACACCCCAATCCGTCCAGCCACGCCAGTTGAACGGGTGATAGACCGGGTGATAGTCGACGACCGGGCCGGGGCCGAGGAACAGATCCCACTCCAGGCCCTTCGGCAGCGGATAGTTGCCCGCCATGGCATTGGCGAGGCGCGCAGTCACGGCATTCATGTCCCAATCCGCCGGGCCCGGTGCGGGCACCTTGACCGGGCGGGGAATGCCCTGTGGCCAATAGGCGAGCGGGCGATTCGTCCATGCATGGACCTCGCGCACCTCGCCTATGGCGCCTGCGGCGATGTAATCGTTGACCAGACGCGCATCGTCGGACGAATGGCCCTGGTTGCCCATCTGCGTGACGAGCTTCGGGTTGTCGATGGCCTTCTTAGACAGGAAGCGGGCCTCGTGAATCGACCACGTCAGCGGCTTCTGCAGGTAAACGTGCTTTCCGTGGCTCATCGCCGCGCTAGCGATCGTTGCATGCAGATGGTCCGGCGTCGCGATCACCACCGCGTCGATGTCCTTCTGCTCGTCGAGCATCCGGCGGAAGTCGGTGTGGCGCTTGGCCTTCGCGTACTGGACGGAGAGCTTTTTGGTCAGCTCGATTTCCTGCTGCAACTTGAGGCGCTGCGCCCCCGGCGGCATCTTGTCGAGCCGCGCCTGTGACTTGCCGATATCGGCGAACGTCTTCTGGAACGACCGGTCGGTATATCCCCAGTCCACATCGCACAGGGCCACGATGTTCTCGCCGGCCAGCGCGCGCATGTTGCTCTTGCCCATGCCGCCCACGCCGATGCCGGCGATGTTGAGGCGGTCGCTGGGGGACACGTGGCCGACGCCGCCCAGGACGTGGCGGGGCACAATCAGCAGGCCGGTGGCGGCAAGCGCCGAGCCTGCGATGAAGTTGCGGCGCGATAGGCTGACATCGGCCTGCGGCTTAGCCTCGTCGCGGGGAGTGGACGGCTTGGTCTCGATCTTCGATTCGTCGGTCATGCGCGCTGCGATCTCCGTCTGGGTATCAGAAAGCGTAAGGACTCGGACGGGCGAAGATACGTCTAGACTGCTATTCGAAAGGACACGAGATCCCTTGCCGCCCACTCCGGCATCTTGGGATAGTAGTCAATCTGGGAGATTTGGCTAGGGTTCATTTCGCAGTTTGACGCTATGAGGACGCGGACGGCGTCCACCTATGCCAGAAGTCATTGCATCGGCGACTCGATCATCATCGAGCGACTCACGCACTCGCCATCGATGAGTCATTGGTTTCATCTGCAAGCAGTGGTGCCGTTGAATCCCGCACGCCTTGCGACGTCACAAGCCCATGAGTCCGACCAATCGATTCCGTCGTGGCGACACGCAGGTACGGCCACTCACAGGGCCTGAGGTGCGATGGGTTCATCGCTGGGGTGGTCGGCAGTCAGTATCGAATCGTACGTGACCGACCACTCGAGCATTTTCTGAAAGATGGGCATCAAGTCGATACCCGCCCGAGACAGCTCGTATTCGACTTTTGGCGGGATCTCGGCGTAGGGGCGACGAATCACTATTCCGTTGGAAACGAGCTCTTTCAGTTGCTCTGTCAGCGTGTGCTGCGTTATTCCCGGAAGCGAGCGTCTCAGTACGCCGAATCTCACGGGCCCTTCGATGAGCATGCAGACGATCTCGATCTTCCACTTACCTGTGATGGCGCGGATGGTTCTCTGAAACCGAAGGATGTCGATGTCGCTAGGGCCAACGCAGCCTGCACAGTCCTCGTCGTCATATTCCCTTGGCAGCACCGGATCGATCTTCATTTATTTGCCTCGGTCTGGAATTTCATACTAGGTAAGGAAAATGATCCTGCTTGTCCGCGTCGAGCCTGCCATGGAACATGAGGGCATAGCGGAGAATTTTCGATGACCAAAGTTCTGGTAACGGGAGGCTCGGGCTTCCTTGGAGGCCATTGTGTCCTCAAGCTGGTCCACGCAGGCTACAGCGTCAGGGTAACGGTTCGCTCGATGCGAAAGGCGGATGAGGCGAAAGCCATGCTTGCCGCGGCAGGCGTCCCGTCCGGCCACGATGTCGAATTCGTTCAGGCCGATCTGACGAAAGACGATGGCTGGCAAGCGGCGACGGCGGGTTGCGAGTATGTGCTGCATGTGGCATCGCCTTTTCCGTCGTCAGTGCCGAGCGACGAGAACGAAATCATCGTTCCCGCGCGGGAAGGAACGCTGCGCGTACTACGTGCTGCACGAGATGCGGGCGTCAGGCGCGTGGTCGTCACCTCGTCGTTCGCAGCCGTTGGCTATGGCGCCGACGCAAGGCGCGCGCCATACGACGAAACGGACTGGACGGATCCCGCGTTGCCCAATCCTGCCTATATCCGCTCGAAGGTCGTCGCGGAACGTGCGGCCTGGGACTTCATACATACCGAAGGTGGCGATCTGGAGTTGTCGGTCGTCAATCCCGTCGGCATATTCGGGCCGGTGCTGGGTGGGGACTACTCGACGTCCATTGGTATCGTCAAAGCCATGCTGGACGGCACCATGCCCGGACTGCCGGATATTTCGTTCGGTGTTGTGGATGTACGCGACGTGGCCGACCTGCACTTGATGGCGATGGTGGATCCCGCCGCAAAGGGGGAGCGCTTCATCGCGGTGGCGGGCCCTGCGATGTCGATGACGGAGGTGGCTTTCGTCTTGCGGAGTCATCTCGGCGAGGCGGCTGCACGCGTTCCGGTAAAACGGTTGCCGAGCTGGCAAGTCCGGCTGGCTGCGATATTCAGCGCGAGAGCGCGCCAGTTGGTTCCCAATCTGGGGAAGAAGCGCGAATCCACGAGTGAAAAGGCACGCCGCCTGTTGGGTTGGGAGCCGAGGCCGAATGAGGACGCCATCGTATCGACGGCCGAAAGTTTGATACGGCTTGGCCGGGGCGCCGACTGAGGCAGGCGGCTTGCGTCTCGATCGCGATCGTCACGTCCAAGACTCGTGCGTTCGTCAGGAAACATGGGCGCCATGGAGTGCCCGCCGCTTTGTATGCCCACGAGTCGTTCGTCTGGTCGACCTGTGTCGATCGGCGGAATTGGGAATGCGCTTGCAAAGGGGCGGCGAGGCGTACCGGGCTATCCAAGGCAAGAAGAGATCTGCTGGTGTTGCAGGCCTCTAGCAAGCCACCCGCCGCGGTCCGCGACCGGGCCATCGCGCACGGCTGGCGAGGTCGCATATAGGCTGACAGCGGTAGCCCGGAGAATTGCGCCAAACGGAGGTCTCCGGCCGCACGATCGAGGCCTTTGCTTGGGGCCGTCCGCCATGCAACCGGTTGCTCGCTATCGAGGCGGGGGAAGCCAGGACGCCCTCCCGCGAACCAATCGAACGCTATTACCAGTACCGCTGAAGGTAACCTACGGTTTTAACTACATAAGTTGGCCGCAGGCACCTGCCGGTACCTGGTTCCTGAAGCGGGGGCGGGTCGCTATCAATGTGCCGTAATCCGGGCCCATCGCATATCAGGGGCCGCCAGCGCTAATATGCATCAATGTGATGCATTTGGATGAAGCATGAAGACCGTGCGTACGACCGTTTCCTTGCCCATCGACCAGCTCGAAAAATTGCAGCGGATAGCCGAGCGCCACGATTTGTCCTTGGCTTGGCTCGTGCGTCAGGCGATTACAGAATTCCTTGAGAGAATAGACCAGGGCGATTTCCATCCGCTCACGTCTCCAAAGAAGGAGCGTGACTGATGTACACCCGCTACCAGAGCGGTTTCCTCGCTCATGCGTTGTCTCTCGACGGCGTTGCAGATGATGCTCTCACTCAGACAATCGCAAGCGCAAAAGTAGATATGAACCCGCATCAAGTGGATGCGGCGTTGTTCGCGCTCGCCTCACCGTTATCGAGAGGCGCGGTCCTAGCCGACGAGGTGGGTCTCGGAAAAACGATCGAGGCCAGCTTGGTCATCGCCCAGAAGTGGGCGGAGCATAAACGCGCCCTATTGCTTGTGGTCCCTGCTACTCTGCGCAAACAGTGGAGCCAGGAGCTCGTCGAGAAGTTCTCCCTGCCGTCACTGATTTTGGAGTCGGGCAACTTCAAAGAGGCTCAGGGCCGGGGCGTGATTAACCCGTTCCGAGCTGAAAGCGCGTTCGGGCGTCCAGCAGTCATCATTTGCTCTTACGAGTTTGCATCGCGAAAGAAGGACGAGCTTGCAGCCGTCGCGTGGGACCTTATCGTCTTCGACGAAGCGCACAAACTTCGCAACTTCTATCGAGGAGAGAGCGCAAAAATCGCCAGTCGCCTCAACGATGCTTTGGTCGGTCGACCTAAACTTTTGCTATCCGCTACCCCGTTGCAAAACAATCTCCAAGAATTGTATGGCCTAATCGCCTTCATCGATCCGCACTTCTTTGGGAGCCTCGACGCCTTTAAGGCTCGCTACTGCCGACCAAAAGTCGAACAGTCCGAGTATGAGAATTTGCGCGATCGACTGCGCAGTATCTGCAAGAGAACGCTTCGGCGACAAGTGCAAGAGATCGGCGGGATAAAGTTCACGCGCCGCTACTCGCTAACGGAAGACTTTCGGCCATCGCTGGATGAGGAACAGCTATATAGGCAGGTTTCGGCATACCTGCAAGATGAGTCAATCTTGTCCATAAAGCCCGGAGCGCGCCATCTCGTCACGCTAGTAATCCGAAAGATCCTTGCATCGTCATCTCGGGCAATCCAGGGCACCTTGACGACTATGATTGACCGGATGGAGAAGCGGCTACCGTTCGCCGATGCGCTTGAGGACTACGACTCACTGTCGGACATCACTGACGAAGAAGGTATTGACGAGGAAGAGCTCGACGACCCAGAAGTGCTCGCTGCGGAAATTGCGCGACTCAAAGATTTTCGGGCGTTAGCCGGACGAATTGTGCGCGACGCAAAAGCCGATGCTCTTTTGCGCGTACTTGATCGTGCATTCAACTTCACCGAGCGCCTCGGTGGTCGCCGTAAGGCGGTCATCTTCACGGAGTCTGTGCGCACGCAGTCATGGCTTAGAGAGCTGCTGTATGACAGCGGCTACGCTGGGAAGATCGCAGTGCTTAACGGGAGCAACAAAGATCCAGAGTCGAAGCGTATATATGATGCTTGGATCGAAAGACACGATGGGAGCGGTCGGATTTCAGGCGCGAAATCGGCAGATATGAAGGCCGCTCTTGTTGATTACTTTCGAGACAATGCGGAGATCCTAGTATGTACCGAGGCCGGAGCTGAAGGCATAAATCTTCAGTTCTGCTCGCTGCTCATCAACTATGATCTTCCGTGGAACCCGCAGCGTGTAGAGCAGCGTATCGGTCGCGTCCATAGGTACGGACAAAAAAATGATGTCGTAGTGGTCAACTTCATCAATAAGGGGAACCGCGCGGATGAGCGAGTGTTCGAGCTGCTGAACAAAAAGTTTCAGCTATTTGAAGGAGTCTTCGGGGCATCCGACGAGATCTTAGGAAGCATCGAATCTGGCGTCGACGTCGAGCGTCACATCCACGCTATCTACCAGAAATGCAAAAATACTGCGCAGATTGACGCCGAGTTCGATCAGCTGCAGTCCGTCTACAAGTCCCAGCTCGAAGCACGGGACAGTGAGACACGACGATCGCTATTCGAGAACTTCGACGTAGACGTAGTTAAGCGCCTCAATGTCACGAAGGAGAAAACGGAGCAACATCTTAGCGACTATCAAGAGGACCTGCTGCTCCTCGCACAGATGATGCTTCCCGGGTCCAAGGCGGAAAGTCACAGGATCCATCACCAGGGTCATTGGTACGATGTGCGATGGCAGATCGCGGAGCAGACCGAAGCTCGATTCCTGCGTCCGAACGAGGGCCTTGGAAACGAGCTGATTGTGCAGGCGAAGGACGATCTTAAGTCGCTCCCCGTAGCGTTAATCCATTTCGACCTCGGTCAAAGCCAAAAGGGGCAGCATTCTTGGCTCAAAGATAGGGTCGGACAGAGTGGCGACTTGATCGTTGAAAAGCTCGCCCTACGCACAGCAGAACGGACCATCGAGCATCTTCTTCTTTGCGCACGTTCGGATGCTGGCGAGCTTCTGGACCCAGCAACCGTAACGCGGCTGCTGCGTCTCCCAGCGGACAGTGCGGTCGGATATGACGTGGCCGAACTCCGCCACGAGCAGTCTGTCTTGGATGCCGTAGCGATCCAGGAATCGCAGCGTATGGAGGAGGCGGAGGCGCTCAACGAAAAGTACTTCGTCGAGGAAACGGGAAAACTAGATGCGTGGGCCGAAGACCGTCGAATTGCACTAGATATCCGAATCCGCCAACTCGATCAAGAAATCAAGGAAGCACGGAAGGCGACCCGTCAACTGCCTTCGCTTCAAGAGAAGTTGACCGCCAAGCGTGCGCTCAAGACGCTCGAAGAAGAACGTGATCAGCTCATGCTTGACTATCATGAAGAGAAAAAGCGTATCGATGCTGAGGAAGACCGACTTCTATCTCAGATTGAAGACGCGCTGCAAATCACGCCACACCGTGAACGTCTGTTCGCCATCCGCTGGCACCTCAAAGACTCGCAAGGCCAATGAAATGAGCAAAGAGAGCGATCTGATAAGAGCGGTCTTCGTAATGATGTCTGCGGGTTTCCTTGTGAGGCGGATGGCACGCTCATGATAGATACGACCGATCTAACGCGAGAGCTTCTTTACCAGGTACGTCTCGGTGAAGATTCCGCCTACGAATTCAAAAGCATAAGTGTCAAAGGCACCAAAGTTGACCAGCCGGGTCGCGACAGTGTCGCCGACGAGCTGGCTGCGTTCGCCAATGCGAATGGTGGAATTCTAGTCTTTGGTATCCATGACAAGACACGAGATGTCGACGGGATCGAAAGAGGTGACCTGGACACGGTTGACCAGTGGCTTGCGAACATAGCTTCACAGGCGATAGATCCGGCACTTCCTATCGAGACTCGCCTCTTGGAACTGCCGAATCGTGAAGGAGTGATGCGGCCGGTGGTATGGGTTCGTGTGGCCAAGAGCGTCTTCGTTCATCGCAGTCCGCACGGGTACTTTCATCGTGTAGGCTCAAGCAAGCGAGAGATGTCACCCGAACTCTTGGCGCGCCTCTTCCAGCAGCGCAGCATGGTTCGGCTCATCCGTTTCGATGAGCAGCTAGTGCCCCGGGCCACGCTCGACGCAATCGCGCCGAACCTCAAAGCTCGCTTCTTGCGTGGTGACGTACCCGAGGACATGCAACTAAAGAAGCTCTTCTTGATCGGCGCAGATGAAAGCGGAGCTTCTCGCCTGACCGTAAGCGGGGTGATGCTTCTCACGGCCAGGCCCGCCGATCACCTCCCGTCTGCGTATGTCCAGTGTGTCGCTTACTCTGGGATCTTGCGGAACGGCGAGTATCAAGTTGATGCGCAAGATTGCGATGGCCCGGCGGATGAACAGATCCGATTCGCGTTCAATTTCGTCAAACGGAATATGCGCACCGAGGCCGTGAAGCGGCCCGGGCGTATCGATATTCCGCAATTTGAGCTTGCGGCGGTCTTTGAAGCCATCGTCAACGCCGTTGCTCATCGTGACTATTCCATGCACGGGGCCTTAGTTAGGCTACATCTTTTTTCGGACAGGCTTGAAATCTCGACGCCAGGTGGCTTGGCCGATGCACTGACTGTAGACAGCATGGAGGCCAACAGCATCTCTCGGAATGAGACCCTCGTGAATCTCCTTTCTCGCTACTACGAAGCCGATCCAGTCAGCAAAAGGCAGAATTTAATCGAGCGTCGCGGCGAAGGCGTACCAACGATTATCGCCGCCAGCGAGAGACTCTCTCTGCGTCGACCCGTGTATGAACTTGTCGAACACACCGAACTAAAGCTAACCCTGTTCGCCGCTAGCCGCGAGAAGAACGGCTTGGTAGCGCACTTCACCGAAGAAGATTAAGTAGGCGATGACACAGATGAAGAAGCTGGAGCTCACTTGGACCGGCAAGGAGAATCGCCCCCGCCTTGAGCCACGTATCCTTATGGAGGACCTGGCGCTTTCGTGCCGAGCCGATGCGCCGAGCCGAGACGTTGATTTGTTTGATCGGGCCGATTCTGCTCAACCGAGTGACGACAATCTCCTTATCCAGGGAGACAATCTCTTAGCCCTCAAAGCTCTCGAGAGTCGGTACACGGGCAAGGTCAAATGTGTCTACATTGATCCGCCATTCAATACCGGGGAAGCCTTTCAGCACTACGATGACGGAGTTGAGCACTCGATCTGGCTAACGTTGTTGCGTGACCGCCTCGAAATCGTTCATCGCCTCTTGGCGCAGGATGGCAGTCTGTTTGTTCACATTGATGACAACGAACTCGCGTACCTGATGGTGGTTCTGGACGAGCTGTTCGGACGTGCAAACCGCATCGGACTCATGACGTTCAAACAGAGCTCGGCGTCTGGTCCCAAGGCCATCAATCCCGGTGTTGTGAGCACATGTAGCTACATTGTTTACTACGCAAAACATAAGCCTTCATGGAAGCCTAATCGCGTCTTCGTGCCGACGGGGCGCGACGCTCGATATTCGAAGTACATTGAGAACTTTGAGCTAGGCTGCGCATCCTGGAAAATTGTCGGCCTTCGAGAAGCATTCGTAAGCCATACCGGTGTTGCAACTTGGGTCGACCTCAAGAGGAAGCTGGGCGATAAGTTGGAGTCGAAGCTTACTGATTTCGTGCTGCAGTATCCCGAGCGTGTTGTTCGTACTGCACGTGTGGCTCCGAAGGATATTAATGAAGAGGCAAGGGGTGCGCTGTCCAGATCGGTCGAAGTCCCGGATATTGTGCAGCGGAGCTACCGCGTCGACAAAGATGACTACTTCTTTCTCGGCGGCGAGCAGCTGATCTTTTACAAGAACAAGACGCGCATGATCGACGGGGTACTTACAACTGCGTTACCTCTAACGAATCTGTGGGACGATTTGCTCTCGAATAACCTTCATAACGAGGGCGGAGTTTCCTTTCCGAATGGAAAGAAGCCGGAGGCACTTTTAAAACGATGCCTCGAACTATCGACAGCTCCAGGAGACCTCGTCCTTGATTCCTTCGCTGGTTCAGGGACCACTGGAGCCGTGGCCCATAAAATGGGGCGTCGCTGGATAATGGTGGAGCTCGGCGACCAATGTCTTACTCACATCGTGCCGCGCCTGAAGAGCGTCGTAGATGGGCGAGATTTGAGCGGAGTCAGCAAAGCTGTCAACTGGCGTGGTGGCGGCGGTTTCCGCTTTTACAGATTAGCTCCCTCGCTCCTGAAGAAGGACAAGTGGGGCCATTGGGTAATAAATCCGGAGTACAACGCGGAAATGTTAGCCGAGGCGGTGTGTAAGCTGACAGGGTTTACCTACGCTCCGAGCTCGATACATTTTTGGCAGCATGGCTATAGTACTGAAGCTGACTTCATTTATGTGACGACCGGAAGTCTGTCGAGCGACCAGCTTCGCGTCATCAGTCAGGAGGTCGGTCCCGATCGCACGCTTCTGGTTTACTGCAAGGCCTTCTTCGCTGACGTGACGTTGCTACCCAACTTGACCATCAAGAAGATTCCTAAGGCTGTGTTGCAAAAATGTCAGTGGGACTGTGACGACTACAGCTTTTCAGTCGATGTTTTTGCCACGACAGATCCGTCGTTGGTAGATGTTGAAGACGATGAAGGCACGGATGGCGATAACGAGGTATCCGATGACCGTTGATTCTGGCGACGGGGCCCGTCTGGCCCAGCAGATCGCAGCTCGACTTTCGTTGCGTCCTCCCCAAAGGGAATCTCTAGACATTCTGGTAGACGTCTTGGAGAGCAATCAGTTGGCTAAGGGGGCGGATCTGCAGCAATGGCTACAGACCGTACGCGCCCAGTACCCAACTGTGGAGCAGTTCGATCGGGAGTTCCCGGCGCTATGCTTTGCTCTGGCTACGGGTGTGGGAAAAACTCGCTTGATGGGAGCGATGATTGCGTGGATTTACATCACTGGTCGAAGCCGTCATTTTTTCATCCTCGCGCCCAATCTGACGGTCTACGAGAAGCTGAAGCAGGACTTCATGCCAGGGAGCCCAAAATATGTCTTCGCCGGCATCCCCGAGCTGGCGAGCAATCCACCAGTGCTGATCACCGGTGAGGACTACGAGGGCGGTCGGGGCGTGAGGCTCGACGTAACGATGCCGCAGCACATTACAGGCGATCTCTTCAGCGACGACACCTCGCCTCACATCAATATTTTCAACATCTCGAAGATCAATGCGCGGGACAACAAGAGGGGAGCGGCCAAATCATCGGTGGCGCGAGTTCGGCGGTTCCAAGAGTACTTAGGTGAGTCTTACTTCGATTACCTTGCAAATCTCCCGGACCTTGTGGTGCTCATGGATGAGGCGCATCGCTATCATGCAAGCGCGGGAGCTAAGGCGATCAACGATCTTCGCCCGGTGCTAGGGATTGAGTTAACTGCGACCCCGAAGACCGTGGGTGCAAATCCCCAGCGCTTCAAGAATATTGTCTACCACTACCCGCTATCTCGCGCGTTGAAAGACGGCTTCGTGAAGATCCCCGCCGTAGCGACGAGGAAAGATTTTCGCGCTGACCATCATTCACCTGAACGTATCGAAGACATAAAGCTCGAGGACGGCATTCACCATCATGAGTTCGTCAAGGTCGAGCTTGAGAACTATGCGCGAACCTATAACCAGCCAGTCGTGAAGCCTTTCATGCTGGTAGTTGCTCAGGACACGATCCATGCTGCCGCATTAAAACAGCGACTTGAGGCAGATGACTTCTTTGGTGGGCACTACAAGGGTCGTGTCATCGAGGTTCACTCCAACCAAGGAGGAGAAGAATCGGACGAATCATTGCAGCGATTATTGGCTGTCGAGCGTGACGGAAACACCGAGGTCGTTGTTCACGTTAACAAGCTGAGAGAGGGCTGGGACGTAACGAACCTCTACACAATCGTTCCCCTCCGCGCGTCAGCGTCTGAAATTTTGACCGAACAGACAATCGGTCGAGGACTGCGGCTTCCGTTCGGGAGACGGACGGGTGTGGAGGCGGTCGATAGACTGTGCATCATCGCTCACGATCGGTTTCAAGACATCGTTGATCGCGCGAACGAGCCCGAATCCATCATTAAGCAGAGTATTTTCATCGGTGCATCTGAAGACGCCGAGGTGCCCGACCGACCCCCTCACTTGATTAACACTACTTCCGTGGCGGAGATTCTGCTGACCGGAAGGCAGCCTGAGAGGGATGGGCTCTCGCTGGTAAACGATGCGCCGTTTTCCCCAGCAACAGTAACGCCAGAAGAATCAATGCTTGCTTCCCTTGCATTGCGAGCAGTGCAACAAGAGGCGATTGGGTTGCCTTCGAGCAGAGCACTGAAGGATGAGCAGGTGCAGCAAAGACTTGTCGATAAGGTGTATCGCTGGTCTCAGGACGCGACATCTCAGCAGCCCAGTCTCCCCGGTGTAGAGCTCGTTGGAACAGCTAGCAGCGAAGAAGTTGTCTCTAACGTGGTCCGCAACGTCACTGACCGTATCATTGAACTTACCATTGATATTCCACAGATCGTAATTTTGCCGACTCGAGAGGTGAACTATCGGTTTGAGCACTTTGAGCTAGACGGGCTAGACAAGATCAACTTCCAGCCTGTTAGCCGGGAGCTCCTACTGCAGCATCTGGAGGACGATCGCCAGGCACGGATTCATTGGGAGGCCACTCATTCTGAAGAGGAGCGTCTAGAGGACTACATCGTCAGACAGCTCATGGACCAGGACGCGATCGATTATGACCAGCACGTGGACCTTCTCTACGACCTCGCGCGGCAGGTGGTTCATCGTCTGAAAATATACCTGGGGGATGACGAAGGTCGGCTGAAGAACGTGTTGACCTATTGGCAGCGCCAGCTCGGCGAGTTTGTCTGGGCGCAGATGCAAAAGCACGTTTCCATAACCCCGACGGACTATGTTGGGAGGATAACGCGTGGATTCGACGTGCTGAGACCCGCCAGCTTCACCCTGTCCTCTGGTGAGCGTCCACGACACTATCGCACGCCTATCGCAGACAAGCGATCGGTTCGCTCCATGGTCTTTACGGGCTTCAGCAAGTGTTGTTATCCCTATCAAAAGTTCGATTCGGTCGAGGGCGAGTGGCGGCTAGCCGCGATCTTGGAGGATGATCCGAGCGTTCTCAAATGGATGAAACCTGCACCTGGACAGTTTCGCATCGAATACGCGAACGGCAGGAACTACGAGCCAGACTTCGTGGTTGAGACGCAGGATGCATGCCTGATGATTGAACCGAAGCGGGTAGACCAACTGCAGCAATCCGACGTGATGGACAAGGCGACGGCGGCCGTTCGGTGGTGCACATATGCCAGCGATTTCGCAGAGCAGAATGAGGGTAAGCCTTGGTTCTATTTGCTAATCCCTGACAACGCGATCTTTCTTGGCCGCAGTCTTGAGTCGTTGCGGGAAGAGTTTGTACAGAGACGTTAGTTGTTCATCGTTCGCCGGAAGTATGGGGGCGGCGCGGACGTCGCTGAATTAAGCACATCGAGGATGAGCGGCCGCCTACACCCACGCCGCTCCTTCTATCAACGGTCTCCATTCAACCTCAGAAATGCTGTGCATGCCGCGGACATGGGGGCGGCCGGTCTCACATGTCTGGATGCGGCTTCGTGTCTCGACACGGTGAGCATGGCTCCCCCTTATCCATCAATGCTCGGACACGGGAAGACTGTATTGGCTGTAGCCGCGATCGCACGGGATGCCGCCCCGGCGGGATGGCGGCGTGCCCGCCAGCGATCTGGATGAGGCGCGGTTCCGAACACCGCGACACTCGTCGGTGTCGCGTTCGTGGCGACACGGTACTAAGAAGCACGCGGCGGCCTCATGGCGCGGCGGGCCGCTGGCCACGGTGCCGCGATGTCGAGTTTGCTCGGGGGCGCTGAGTCTATCGGTTTCGGGCCGGTCTTACGCCTAGTATCGCCCGACCTTCAGCCTCGATTAGCTCGCCTTCCTCCCAAGGCCAATTACTCACACTCGCATTCGAGGAGCTGAGGGAGTCAAGCAGCTAATTCGTTCGCCCTGCAGAGGCGCGGCGCTGCTCAGCGCGGCCATGGATTGTCATGGGTCAGGGCCAGCTTAATCATAAACTGTCCGCATGCCCTAACTTCTTCTTTGAGCGAGCCTTTAGCTTCGCCGGCCATTTTCAATGGCCGGCGAAAACTGACCAGAAGCGAACCATAAGCTGCCCGCGGGGACACCTTATCGTTCGGTGGCTATTGACCGTCAGTGCTCGCATCGAACAGATGGTGGGCCCACCAGGATTCGAACCTGGAACCAAGGGATTATGAGTCCCCTGCTCTAACCGTTGAGCTATAGGCCCGCGTGCGGGCGGGAAGTGTAGCGAATGGGGGCGCTGGTGTCTGTCGGCGGGGCATCGGTGATCCTGTGACGACGGCAGAGAGGCTTGGCGTGCCAGAACCGGATTGAGACTTACGATCCCGGCAACTGACTGCTCCGGTTCTGCTACAAACGTCCGCTTATGGACAATTTTCTGGATATGGAGCTGTTCGTCGGTGGGCGGTGGATACCTGCCGCCACGGTCGACATTCGCGGCGGTGGCCCAGGGGCGGTCAAAGCGACCGGCACGACCTACGAGGCCGTCTATGCCCTGGCGAACGAGGGTCGGGTCGATGCCTTGGCGGTGGGCGCCAATGTGCCCGTGTGCTTTGAGTTCCAGGCGCAGCAGGGGTTGCCACCCTTTATGGGCGACCTCATTCCTGGTGGCTACGGTCGCCAGCTATGGCTGCGCGAGCTCGGACTCCCGGAAACGGCCGGACCATCGGCTGATTGGGCATTGCTCATGGCTGGTGCTGGCAACTCCATCGGCAATATGCGTGTGCGTCAGGCGGCGGAGCGGCTGCGCGACCGCGGGCATCGGGATCGGTTGGGCTTCACGGAAGGTGAGGTGGCGGGTCGCGGGGCAACGTTCGTCGACCACCTGGTGACGCTTGGATTGCCGGTTGCGGGATCGGCAGGGGTGCAGGGTGACTGGCCTAAGATTCTGCTCACCGTGGGGCGCGATGGGCGCTACTACCTAGACCATGCGCTTCCGGACGATGAAGCGCAGAGCCATTGGCTGGTGAAGTTCCCGCATGGTCCTAGCGAGGCGCTTGCGACGATCCTTCGTTTGGAAATGCCATACATGGAGCTCGCGCGGCATCTGGGCCTGCGTGCTCATGGCGAAATACGAGGTACGGCAGGCACGCTCTTCATTCCGCGGTTCGATCGCGATGCCGTAGGAGGCGAAGTTCACCGGCATGCGCAGGAGAGCCTGGCCTCGCTTTGCGGTCTCGCCGGCTTTGGCGTCGTGCCAACGCATAACGAGGCTTGCGCGCGATTGGCCGCGGTGTGCACGGATCCCGTGAGCGACATCGCCGAATACCTGCGGCGCGACGTGGCGAACGTCGTGCTAGGTAACAAGGACAACCATGCGCGCAATACCGCGATTCAGCGACGCGATGACGGGTTCATCGGCTTGACGCCCTTGTTCGACTTCGCACCCATGATGCTGCATCCGGACGGTATCGCGAGGCGCATGCGTTGGAAAGTCGACGATGGTGGGCATCCTCGTTGGGGAAGCGTCGTTGTGCAGGCTGCACTCGCAAGCGGCGTCGATCGCAGTGTGCTGGTCGACACGCTACGGCGGATGGTTGGGCCACTCCGTAGTCTTCGCGCGCGTGCGCTCGAAATGGGTATCGATGCGTTCGTCATGGACATGCAGCGGCCCGTCATCGACAACGTCATTGCACAGCTGAGCCTGCTCTGACATCGATCGCTGAAGGCCGCATTGCCCCATGAGTCTGCGCGCAGGTGCGTGCTCTGCTGGATGCCGAGCAGATCGAAGAGAAAAAGTAAGTTGCGCCTACATACAACCGAGCATTGTTTTGTTAGGGTCACGCCGTTGCCTGCGTAGTCGGTATCCACGCGTCGCAGGCAACCATCGCTCATGCGGTGAGAAGCGCGGGCCAGAGGTGTTAGCGCACCCCTGACCCGCTGACCACAATCAACTGAACTGGAGTCGATCAGTGGCTACCCACGATCATACGGCACTCGCTCGCCCGCCGAATCCCCTCGGCGACATCCCCATCGGTCAACGGGTCATCTGCGGACGCCGCAGATAGGGATTCCGTGCCGGTTGCCGGAATTAGCTGAGCCCCTCGGTGGTAGGAGCGCGCCTGCGCGCGACATCTTTTCGTGAAGAGCCTCAGGGCCTGCTGCGTCAGGCTCCAACGGCGTCGCGCGCGAGGCGCGCTCCTACGCGGGGTGCGCAGCCGGCAATCTTTCGATAACCACCCGCTGCCCGGTCACGGGCCGCCGATGAAACCGCGCGTCCATGATCCGCGGCGTGTCGTGTGTTGCACGGCGCGTCGCGTCTGGAGCGCGCTGCATGGAGAAGGGCAACGCGATGAACGCACCTAACGATCACTGGATGGTTCGCCATGCCAGTTACGATGTCGACCCGACGGCGACGGCGCACGATCTGTTCAACGATGCGCGGGAGTGGCTTCACTACGCGCGTGCGCTTACGGAATTGCTTGCCGATGTCGTGCATGAGGAGGATGCGCCGGAGAATCGGCGACTGGCCATATCGCTGGAGGCGATCGGTGCGCTCACGCACATGGGGTTGCAGTGTGTGGCGCATGGGCACGCGCGGATGCAGTGGGAGGCGGCTTCGCTTGCGACGTGATGCAAAGGATTATCAGGCGGTGAGTCACGCGATGGCTGCGTGAGTCGCCTTCGTCAGTGACCGGCGCTAGGGGGAAGACGCACGGCGATTCGATGACAACGTCACCCGCCTGTCGAAGACAGCCATGCGATGGCGAGGCCGGCTGGAAGCCCGACGAGTATCAGCGCGATCCCTAGACAACCTCCGCGCGATTTCGCCTGTCCGGCGTGCGCCGCTGTGTAGTGCGGGCCTGGCGCATCGCGCTTCGTGGGAGGCGCGGCTTGTCCTTGCCGCGTGGTGGTGGGGTTCGGCCGCGATGCTTCGTCATTGGTACGAGGCTCGGGCCCACCTCTCTGCGTCGTGACATCGCGGTTCGGCGTGCTGGGTGCTGGATGGTTGGCGAGCCACGTTCGGTGACAGGACGCGCAGAAGAACCGATCCTTGCCAGCGCGCCACGCTCCTATCGTGCGGTTGTCGTGACGTGTGGTCTTGCGGCAGCGGCCGCAGCTGAAGAATGGGTTCTTGGGGCGGCGTTGGCGGGTGAGGATCGCTTTCAGGAAGAGCACGGCTACCGTGCCCGCGATGAGCAAGACGATGTTCTTGTCCATGAGATTCCCCTTGGTCGGGCGTTGGGACGCCTGGGGTGTATTAGAGCTTGGTTGGGGTGTTCGTGTCAGGGTGTGGCGAGCATCCTTCGCCAGCAGGCTGGCTTCCACCGGCGGCTCGGCGAAAACCGGCTGCACGGACGTGGATACCGGCGTGCGCCGGTATGACGGTGAGGGGCGTTGGAGTCGTCGCGAGGGGCGGTCGCGCGCGAGGCGTGCGCCTACCAATGGGGTCAATCGCGAGCACCCCTTCGCGCGCGCGCTCCCACCCGGCGGTAGGTTGCGTTGTTGCGAGTACCTTTCGCGCGCGAGCGCGCTCCCACCCGACGGTAGGTTGCGTTGGCGCGAGCACCCTTCGCGCGCGAGCGCGCTTCCCACAAAATGGGCCAGCTTTTCGGGTGGAATGGCCTCGGGGCGGGTGGGGGTCGGGGTGCGTCGTCTGCTGAGCGTCTCCGCAGGGAGGCGAAGGCCGGACGAGGACTTAGCGAAGGAGACGATGTGCCCCGGCTCCCTCGCCGCGACGTCTCGCGTGGGCTACCTCGCCACAACGCCTCGCCCTTACGCCCGAGCATCAGCGTCGCGCTACGTGGGGCGCCGGTCGAGCGACCGCATACATCTCCCACGCCATCTGCTTCATCAGCGCATCCGGATCATCGCCTTGCTGGTAGAGGTCCATATGCGCCTTATTCGGTACGAAGCGGATGTCGGCGTGGGCGTGGAGTGCGTCGAGTACGGCTTTGAACTTGTGTACGGCGCCGTCGAGGTACCAGGTGTCGTCGGTGCCGACGGCGATGTGGATGCGGCCGTCGAGGTCGCGTTTCAGCGTTTGCCAGTTCGCTTTGACGTAGCGCGCGATGTCGAAATGATCGACCCAGTAATCGCGCACCTGCGGATCGACGTCGCCCGTCGCGCGGTCGAAGAGTGGCATGGGTGCGCCGCTGGGGCCGCGTGGTGAGAACACCCATTCGTACGAGGCGAGCTGACCGCCGTAGGGGCCGAGTACCGCCTCGAGTCGAGCCGCATTGGCGAAGGAGCCTTCCGCGTGGAAGTGCACGCGGTCGATGGGCCACGGTGTGCCGTCGGCGCGGCGGTACATGTTGACGTGGGGCGCGTAGAGATCCACGCCGGAGAAGTCGTGGAAGTCCACAGGGTCGGGGGAGGTGGACCATGTGCCGCCGAACATCGACGCGTAGTGCGTCTGCAGCCAGAGCGTCGCCCATCCGCCCGATGAGTGGCCGGTGAGGAAGCGGCCGCTGGCGCGTGCGTCCATGCGGTAGTTCGATTCCAGCCAGGGGATGATCTCGTTCGTCAGCGCGTCGCCCCACGGTCCGTTGTTCACCGAGTCGGCGAACTCGTGCGTGCCGGTGAGGCTCGACTGATCGAGGAACACCCAGATCGCCGGCGGCATGCTGCCGGCTTTCATCGCCTGATGCACGGTCACGAGATCGTCGACCAGCGTGTCTTCGTCGCCGCCGTAGCCGTGCGTGAAGTAGACGGTGGGGTAGGTGGCGCGACTTGTGCGATATCCCGGTGGCAGCAGTACCCAGCCGCGCATGACGACATCGCGCCCCCAGAACGCGGTCAGCGCGGCGCTGTTGCGTTCGAAGCGGATGGCATCGCGTCGTGCCGCCACGGCATCGGCCTTGATGGCTGGCCGCTCCCAGTCCAGTGCCCATGGATCGTCGCGCGACGCCACCGTGTCGAGCGTCAGCACTGGCGGTTCTATCGTAGGTAGCGTGATGCTGACCACGTGGCTCATGAGGTCGCCGGTGTCGCGTCCGCTGTAGTTGTAGTTGTGATCCTGGTCGAGCACCGCCTGCGCGAGGTATCGGCCCGGTGGCAATCGGGAGAAGCCCGAGGGAAAGGCGAGTGCGTCGGTGTCGATCTCCATGGCGCGGCCCGGGATGAGGCGCGCAATCTCGCGTGCCGCTACGGACGCTTTGTCCGGATGCCATGCGTCCGCATCGACGCTGGTCACGACGTGATTCGGCGCGGCGGCTTCCGCGGGGCCAGCGGGTGTGACGAACAACAGCAGTCGTCCCGACACCGGCTGCGACATGCCGGCGTCGAGCTTCACCAGGAAGATGGGCGGCTTGCGTTCCGCCTGCCAGAGCATCGCGGTGTGTACCGCGATCGCGACGAGCAGCGCGCAGGTTAGAAACGCGAAGAGTGCGACGAGTTTGACCTCGATCATCGGGACGCGGATCCAGTCCCGCGATCCGGTCATGACGGTTGCCGCGCGCGATGAGGGTAGGCGCGTGTGAAGCGGAAGGCGGCGTAGAGACTGCCCACGATGATCGCCGTGGCACCCATGGGGCGGATGACGTCGAACCAGAGTGCGATGTCCGCGGCGGCGGCCAGCGCAAAGGCGGCCGCCCATGCCAGTGCGACTCGCGAATGCGTGCGCATGATGCGCGGGTTCGCGCGTGCGTTCGCGTCGGCAGGTGCGTAGTCCAGCGTGAAGGGGCGCCCGATCAGCACGCTGCCCACGACGAGCAGGCTTAGGCCGATGTCGACGCAGGCGCGCACGAGGGCGATCGACAGGGTCGCGTCTGTCAGCCAGATGAAGAGTGTCAGTGCGCCGAACAGTACGAAGGTGCCGACGTCCAGCAGCTTGATGCGTGAGCCTTTTGCGATGCCGTCCCATGCGACGGTGCCAGCGGCGATGACGGTGCCGGCGACGAGGCCGAGGGTCGTGTGGCCGAGGAGGCTTGCGGCGGCGAACGCGATGAAGGGCAGGAAGGCGAGGAGCAGTTTCATGCGGGATGGGACGGCGGTGGGTGGCCGCATTGTCGGCGCCGTGATGTCGGTGCGCTTTTCAAATGGCACGGGGGGCTTTCGGAATGCACGGGGCGTTTCTCGCGAGCACCCTTCGCCAGCAGGCTGGCTCCCACCCGACGGTAGGCAGGTTCGTGGCAAGCACCCTTCGCCCGCTAGCGGGCTTCCCACACGCATGCCGCCGCTAGCGGGCTTCCCACAGGGATGCCGCATCCTGGCTGCCCGAAGGTAGGTGGGGTTGTGGCGAGCACCCTTCGCCCGCTAGCGGGCTTCCCACATGAGCAGCATGGTGCCTGGCTGGTCTGCTTTTTTCTTCGGGCCGCCTCGGTGTGGGTGGGGAGGTGGGGTGGGGCGTCGCGGGAGCGTCTCCGCAGGGAGGCGAAGGCCGGACGAGGACTTAGCGACCGCGATGCCCCGCCGCGCCTCCCCTGCCTCACCGCCAGAGGCGAGCGCGATGGCGAATGCCGAGCCCGCCAAAAGAAAACGCCCGCTTCCGCGGGCGTTTTCAGATCACCACCACCCCACCGATATCAGTCGATATCGAGGAACGAGCGGAGCGTTTCCGAGCGGCTCGGGTGGCGCAGCTTGCGCAGGGCCTTGGCTTCGATCTGGCGGATACGCTCGCGGGTGACGTCGAACTGCTTGCCGACTTCTTCCAGCGTGTGATCCGTGTTCATGTCGATGCCGAAGCGCATGCGCAGCACCTTGGCTTCACGCGGGGTGAGGCCGGCGAGCACGTCGCGCACGGTTTCCATGAGGCCCGTTTCGGTCGCCGACTCGATGGGCGAGCTGGCGTTGGTGTCTTCGATGAAGTCGCCAAGATGCGAATCTTCGTCGTCGCCGATCGGGGTTTCCATGGAGATCGGTTCCTTCGCGATCTTCAGGACCTTGCGGATCTTGTCTTCCGGCATCTCCATTTCCTTCGCCAGTTCTTCCGGCGTCGGCTCGCGGCCGAACTGCTGGAGCATCTGGCGGGAGATGCGGTTCAACTTGTTGATCGTTTCGATCATGTGCACCGGGATACGGATGGTGCGGGCCTGATCGGCGATCGAGCGGGTGATGGCCTGGCGGATCCACCACGTCGCGTACGTCGAGAACTTGTAACCGCGGCGGTATTCGAACTTGTCCACGGCCTTCATCAGGCCGATGTTGCCTTCCTGGATGAGGTCGAGGAACTGCAGGCCGCGGTTGGTGTACTTCTTCGCGATGGAGATGACGAGACGCAGGTTGGCCTCGACCATTTCCTTCTTCGCGCGGCGGGCCTTCGCCTCGCCGACGGACATCGCGCGGTTGATTTCCTTGATGTCGGTCAGCGGCAGGTACAGCGTGCGCTCGATCTGCGCCAGCTTTTCCTGTTCGCCGTCGATCTGCTCGCGGAAGTTCTTGATGTTCGGCGACCACTTCTGACGCTTGCGCGACAGTTCGGCGGCCCACTCGAGGTTGCCTTCGTTCGACGGGAAGCTCTTCAGGAACTCGGCGCGCGGCATCTTCACGTGCTTGACGAAGATGTCCATGAGCACGCGCTCGTGGTGACGGATGTCGTTCACCACTTCGCGCAGCTTGCGCACGAAGCTGTCGATCAGCGCCGACGGAAGCTTGAGGTTGAGGAACGCCTCCGACATCTGCTCGCGGATCTTCGCGACCTTCTTGTCGTTGATCTCGGCCTTCGGCGCCGCCTTCTGGAACTTCTGGTGAAGCGAGCGCAGTTCTTCCATGCGACGCTTGACCTCTTCCGGATCCGGACCGGTCGGGCCTGCTTCCTCTTCGTCGCCACCGGCATCGGTGTCGTCGTCTTCCTCGTCGCTCTCGGTTTCGGTGGCGGCGGCGTTATCGGCTTCGGCCTGCGCGGCGTCCGCGGCTTCCTCGAGGTCGGCGAACCCGGCGAGGATTTCGGACAGGCGGCGCTTGCCCTCCACGTGCTGGTCGTATTCCTCGAGCAGCAGCTGGATGGTCAGCGGGAAGCTGGCAAGCGCGGTCTGCACCTGGCCCAGGCCTTCTTCGATGCGCTTGGCGATGGCGATTTCGCCTTCGCGGGTGAGCAGCTCGACGGTACCCATCTCGCGCATGTACATGCGGACGGGGTCGGTGGTGCGGCCCACCTCGGCGTCGACGGCGGACAGGAGCGCCACGGCTTCTTCGGCCGCGGACTCGTCGTCGTTGCTGGTACCCGGCGCGGCGCCGTCGGAGATCGTGTCGGTGTCGGGTGCGGAATCGTGAACTTCGATGCCGACGCCCTTGAGCACCGCCATGATGTCTTCGATCTGCTCCGGATCGACGATGTCGTCGGGCAGGTGGTCGTTGATTTCGGCGTAGGTCAGGTAGCCCTGCTCCAGACCCTTGGAGATGAGCTGTTTGATTTCAGACTGTTGCTCGTGAGCTTTATTAGTCATGCCGACCGCCGCGGGTTACAGGAACCGATCAGTATAGTCATTTGATGATTTTTTGACCAGTTTTCAAGTGGATCGGGCTCATCGGGGCAACGCAAGAATCGCGCCAGACGGCAGGTCTGGGTAGATCCCCGGGCCGGGTCGATGAGGGGAGGATAGGGGCGAATCGCCCCCGCAGGGACGCCTCAGCGCACCTCCAGGCGGAAGGTGACCGGGCCGTCGTTGATCAGATGAACCTTCATATGGGCACCGAAGCGCCCCGTTTCCACCCCCGGCTGGGCGATTCGCGCCAGTTCCAGCAGCCGGTCGAACCAGCGACGGCCTTCTTCGGGTGGCGCCGCGGTGGTGAAGCTCGGCCGCATGCCCTTGCGCGTATCGGCGGCGAGCGTGAACTGGCTGACCAGGAGCAGGCCGCCCCCGGTGTCGGCCAGCGAGAGGTTCATCTTGCCTTCCTCGTCGGAAAACACGCGGTAGCCGCGCAGGCGCTCCACCATGCGCTGGCACTGGGCTTCCCCGTCGCCGGGCTCCACGGCCACGAGCGCCAGCAGGCCGGTGCCGATGGCGCCGACCGTCTCCTCGTCGACTTCGACACGCGCGGATTCGACTCGCTGGATCAGGGCAATCATGGTGGCCTTAACGGCGGCTGGCGGCCAAGCTTAATGCGGAGCGTTACACTTCGGCGAATGCGCCCCGACATCTACCTGCTGTATCTCCTGCTCAGGCTGGTCAGCCTGCTTCCCCTGCGGACCGTGCATGCCATCGGTGCATGGATCGGCCGCCGGTCGCTTCGCTCGAACTCGCGCAGCGCGCGGTTCAGCGCGGTGAACCTGCGGCTCACCCGTCCCGATCTCGACGACGCGGCGCGCGACGCGCTGCTCCTGCGCACCATGGAGGAGTCGGGCAAGTCGGTGACCGAGGTCGCGGCGATCTGGGGCGGCGGCGCCGAGAAGTCGCTCGGGCTCGTGCGCGAGGTGGTCGGCGGCGAGCTTTTCGCCGAGGCGCTCGCCTCGGGCAAGGGCGTGATCATCGCGGCGCCGCATCTTGGCTGCTGGGAATTGCTCAACTACTGGCTGTGCAGCAAGACGCCCATGGCGATCCTCTATCGCCCGCCACGCATTCACGCCATCGAGGCCCTGCTGCGCAAGGTGCGCGGCAAGCTGGCGCCCGAGCAGGTACGCGCGGAGGGTGCAGGTGTCCGTACGCTGTTCAAGCGGCTGGGCGCGGGCGGCACGGTGGGCATTCTTCCGGACCAGAAACCGCGCGAGGGCGAGGGCGAATTCGCGCCGTTCTTCGGCGTGGATGCGCTCACGATGGTGTTGCTGCCGCGGCTCGCGGCGCGCACCGGCGCGACGGTGCTCTTCAGCTTCGCGGAGCGCCTGCCAGACGGCCAGGGCTTCCGCATCCACGTGCTCCCCGCGCCGGAAGGCGTGGACAGCGCCGACCTCAAGGTCGCCTGCACCTCGCTCAACCGGGGTGTGGAGCAGTGCGTGGAGCGCGCGTTCCCGCAGTACCAGTGGCACTACAAGCGCTACACGGCGCACGACCGGCCCGACCCGTACAAAGTGAAGAACCCTAACGCGGGCGCGAAAGCCTGTTGAGGAAGACGGTCATTTCCTTCGCGGCCTGCATGTCGCCGCGCTGGGTGGCCGCCTCGATGCCTGCCCGCCACGCCTCGCCGGCGCCCGCGTCGTCGTCGACGGCGAGAAGACTCTTGCCCAGCAGTTTCCACGCCGCGGAGTAGGCGGGGTCGAAACCCAGCGCGTCACGGAAGCACTGTGCCGCCTCGGCGTACGCGCCTTCGCCGAGCAGGGCGTTGCCGAGCGAGAAGCGCAGCAGCGCGCCGTCGCGCGGCCCGCCGATCTGCGCACGCAGGCGCTCGACGAGCAGATCGCTCATCGCGCCGCCGTCCGTGTGCGCCAGTAATCCTGCGGGTAGAGCAGGGTGGGCTGGCGCGGCTCGGGCGGCACGCGGCCGTCCTGCAGCGCATCCAGTGTCGCCGCGTCCCAGATCATCAGCCAGCCCGTGCGCGAGGGCTGGATCAGCCTTGCATAGCGGAAGGCTTCGGGCGCCGGATGCTTCGCGTACGAGACGATCACGCCATCCGGATGGTGATGGGCGAAATCGTTGAGCGTGTCGCCGTCGCGCACCACGTCGTCGTCGTCGTCCGCCGGCGCACCCATCCCGGGCAGAACGTTGATGCGCGCGATCGGGTGCATCAGCCGCCCGGCGAAGTGGTACTGGCCGTTGTACGAGGTGCCCAGGTTGCCGATCGGACGGCCCGCGGCGTCGGCCTGCGCGAGGAACAGCGAGGCGGGCACCAGATCGTAGCGATACCAGAGGCCGAGGGTGAACAGCGCATTGAGCGCCACCGTGCCGATCAGGCCGGCGAACGCGAGGCGACGCATCTCGCCGCGCCCGCGCAGCAGGAGCAGGGCCCCGAGTACCACGAAGATCACGCCGAAGAAGCGCGCATAGGGCGCCACGCCCGTCAGCCAGATGTTGTCGGGAAAGCGCGTGGGCACGATCCACGGCATCACGAACAGGAGGATCGCGAGCAGGAACGCACCGATCGACAGTGGCCACGTGCCCAGCGCGTAATGCGTGGCGAGACCCTTGTGGCGCTCGCGCAGATCCGCCACGGAGGCGGCGACCAGCATCGTTGCGCCGGCCAGCTCGGGCATCACGTAATAGAGCTGCTTACCGGTGATCAGCGAGAACGTGAGCAGCGTCGGCAGCAGCCAGGCCACGAGGAATCGCAGCCCCGGTTCCAGCGGCTGGCGCATGAGCACGGCGAACACCGGAGCGACGACGAGGATCACCAGCACCTTGTCGAGCCAGCCCGGGAATGCGCCACCCGCCGCGGACACCAGCGACAACAGCAACGCCACGCCGGCCACGATCAGCGACACGCCGGTACCCGTCGGCCACGGCCGGCGGAAGAGCGTGGTGGGTACGGCCACGATGCCGCGCAACCACCCGCTCAGCGGGAAGAGCAGCACGGGCAGGAACACGAGGTAATACCAGGCGGGGCGCGCGTGGTTCTGCAGGTCCTGCACGTGCGCGTCGACGACGCGGCCGGCGGTCTGGGTGAAGAACAGCCGCTGGCGGTAGGCCTCGCCACCGGCCTCGCCGGCGGGGATCGCCCACGCGATGAGGATGGCGAAACCGATCAGGAGGCCGAGCGCGCCGAAGCCGTACCAGCGCGCCTTGTTCTGCCGTGCCCAGTCGTTCCAGAGCGGGCCGAGCAGGAACGGGAACAGCACGTGCACCGCCATCACCGGGCCCTTCGTGAGCAGGCCGGCGCCGACCATCAGGCCGAACAGCCACCAGCGGGGCGAGGCGCGCGAGGCGGTTGGGGTAAGGCAGAGCAGCGCGGCCAGCACCCAGACGCCGAGGAGTACCTCGTACATGATCTGCAGGCCGAACAGGAACGAGTACGCCAGCGCCATGAACAGCCACGGCGTGGCCTTGGCCACCCACGGACGCGACGGGAACAGGCGGCTGGCGAGCACCGACGCGAGCACCAGCTGCGCGCCGCCGACGAGAACTTCGAGGATGCGCGGCCAGATGTCGCTGACCCCGAACACGGCCCATCCCGCGTGGATCATCCAGAACAGCAGCGGCACCTTTTCGCTGTATGGCTCGCCGTTGATGTGCGGCACCAGCCAGTGGCCATGCGACCACATCTCCCACGCCACGGCGAGCGTGCGTGTCGAAAACATCGGCATGGGGCCGTGCGCGAAGATGGCCAGCAGGGCCATCGCCGCCCACAGCGGCAGCCACGGCCAGAGGGCGCGGAGGTGTTCCGATCGGGTATAGGCGCTGTTGGACAAGGGCGTCGTCACCGTTAAAGGTTCATGAATTCTAAACGCAGCATTCCGGGAAAGGCTGACTTCAGTGGTACAGGCTGATTCGTCGCGGCCGTGTCTAGACAGCCGGCGGAAGGTTCAGCGCGGGCGCAGCAGATCGTCGATCGCGCGGCCGAAGCGCTCCAGGAACCCCTCCTGGTTGGTTTCGAACCAGTGGCGGGCCGCTCCCCCGAGCGTCTCCACCTCGTCGTCGGACATGCGCGTCACGTGCTCGACGCAGGCTTCCAGTGCCTCTTCGTCGAACTGCCACAGCGTTGCGGCGTTCATCGTGCCGTTTTCGTGGGCCGCCACGCGGATGCCGCGCCCATCGGTCACCAGCTCGTTCATCGGCGCGCCGTCGGTCGCGAGCACCACGGCCCCGCAGCTCATCGCCTCGACGATGTAATGGCCCCAGCCCTCGGCCTCCGAGAGGCAGAGGTGAAACCGATGGGCATTCTGCAGGCGCCGGATGTCTTCGATGTCCGCGACGAACGTCACCCGGTGGTCGATATTCGGTGCCGCCGGCGGACGGTCGTCGGCCGCGACGCTCGGCGACTGATAGAGATGCAGGGTGGGCCACTCGGGGTGTCGGCGCCAGACCTCGAGCAGCCGCTCGGTCCCCTTCATTCTGCTGCCGCCCGCCAGGTGCAGGAACGCGCGATCGCGGGGCACGCCGTCGCGTCGGCAGTCGGTGCTGACGAAACCGATCTTCGACGTGGGCAGACCCTCGGCGCTGAAGGTGGCCCGCGCGCTTTCGGTCTTGCACAGGATGGCGTCGAACCGGTGCAGGTAGCGGCGGTCGCGGCGGCTGAGCCACTCCGGGTTAGGAACGAAGGCGTTGCGACGCGCCATGCTCAGGTACGCCGGGTGCACGTGTTCGATGGTGAGGCCGAGATCGTGGCTCCGGGGGCCACGGCCGGTGAGCCAGCGAATTCGCATGGCCAGCTTCGCGCCCCAGGCGCGCCATGGCAGCCCGTGCGCGCGCTGCGGCGTGCGGGTAACGGTCACGTCGTGGCCGAGGTCGCGTAACGCCTTTTCGAACAATCGGCTGTCGTGCGTGAGGCCCCTGCCGTTATCCCAGGCGATGAGGTTGATCGATGCCATGGATCAGCGGGGCTCCGGCGACAGTGGGCGCGTGGCAAGCATACGCGCGACAAAGACGGCGAGACCGAGGGTGAGGAAGAAATAAAGCGAATGCGGCATGGCCCTGTAGAACACGTTGTCCGTGATGCCGCAGAGGGCATACATGCAGACGGTGCTCAGGCCGGCGCACGCAGGCATGGCGATGGCGTTGTCGCGATCGAAGGCGTGCCGTCCGAAGAAGGCGAGGGCGCCACCGAACAGCAGCAACAGAAGGAGCAACCCGGGGATGCCGCCGGTGACGGCCCATTCGAGGTATTCGCTATGAGGATGATCGTAACGTTCGACGGTGGCGCTGACCTCGCCCTCGGCGATACGCGCCCGCGAATAGTCGCCGAACTGGTTCAGGCCCACGCCGGTGAGCGGGTGCCCTTCGATGGCCATGGACGCCGCGCGCCACATTTCGAGCCTTTCGCGCACCGCGCCTTGCGTTTCCTGATTGCTGTAGGTCGCCACCTCTTCCTTGACGGCGACGAAGCGCTCCATCATCTCGCCATGCAGCGTCGTGGCCGCCCCGATCGCCGCGCCCACGCCCAGCAGGAGGATCAGCAGGCCCTGGCGCCAGTGACCCGTGCGCCGGGACTGGATCAGCACGACCACCGCGAAGACCGGCACGAAGGCGAGCAGCGGACCGCGGCTCTGGGTGAGCATCGCGCCATACAGCCCGAGCAGGGCGAGGATCACGTGCACGGAGCGCTCCCAGCGGGGCAGGCCCGTGCGCAGCGCCTGAGCGATGGCGATCAGCGAGAGCACCAGCATGAACATGCCGAACTCGATAGCGCCCCACTGGCCGTTGTTGACGCCGTAAGCGCGGTCGATGCCTTCGATGTAATGCTGCTCGAGGCAGATGGCCCCCAGCACGCCCGCCGATCCGCTGAAACCGAGCCGCAGGACATCGGTGCGCAGGGGCGCGGCAAAGCAGGCCGCGATCACCAGGGACGCGAGAACGTGCGACATGACGTCGAATTCGCGCCAGTCGACGCCGTGAAGCGCCGTGTTCGCGAGCCAGAAGACGAAGGCGAGCGCGGCGGGGCCCGTGACCCAGATCGCCCGCCGCCACGCGCGCCGGGCTTCCGGGTCGCTGAGCAGCATCCATAGACCCAGCAGGAACAGGACGGCGGCGGGGGCCGACTTGGCCCTGATCGGCAGCGCGAACGTCAGCGGCATGATCGCGATCAGCAGCGAAACGAGCCACATCCGCCACGGGTTGGTTTTGTCGAGCACTCGGCACCTTGATTGGATCGGAACGGCACGATGGCCGCCGCCCCCGGCATTCTCGCCGCGGGTATGCGCGCGAGGGCATGGTACTTTACCGGACGCTCGCTGCCGCGCCCGAGCTCCTTGTCGGGCGGGCGAAAATTCAGCTTCGCCTTCCCACCGAACCGGCTCCACGAGATGAAGCTCCTTTTCACCAATTTCCACGCAGGCGACGGCGGCGGTCATACCACTTACATCATCGGGCTGGCGCGCGGTCTGGCGCCCCGGCATGCGGTGTTCGTGGCCGCGCCTCCGGGCAGCCGGCTGCACCGGGAGGCGGGCACGATCGACGGCGTCACCGTGATCGACCAGCCGTTTCCCAATGGGTTCCGCCGGCTGGCCGAGCGGCGCCGGGGGCGGCGTCACCTCGTCGATGCGATGCGTCGCGAGCGCTTCGACATCGTGCACGTCAACGGCTCGGCCGATCACCGGCTGGCGATGTCGGCCCGCCGCGCGTCGGGCACCCGGCCTCCGATCGTCCTGACGAAGCACAACTCCAAGCCGATGACCGGCCCGGGCCACTGGTGGCGGTCGCGCTTCGGCACCGACGCGGTGATCGCCGTGTGCGAGTACGTGCGGCGCCAGGTGATGGCGTCGCCGTATGCGCGCTGTCGCGTGGCCACCGTCTTCAACGGTGTGGACATCGACCGCTTCGCGCCGCAGGCCGCCGATCCGGCGCAGCGCGCCGCCTGGCTCGCACCGGACTCGGCCGTACCGCCGCTGCTGATCGGCAGCAATGCCGGTACGGCCCGCTACAAAGGCTGGATGGACCTGCTCGAAGCGCTCGCCTCGCTGGATGCGGCCGACCGCGAGTCATTCCGCGTGGTGCTCGCGGGCGGCACCCCCGGCAAGGAAGACATCGATCGCGTCGCGTCGCTCGGTATCGCGTGGCAGGTGCATTTCACGGGCCGTCTCGGTGACGTGCGTCCGATGGTCGCCGCGCTGGATGCCGGCTTCGTGATGTCGTGGGACGTCGAGACGATCTCGTTCGCGTGTCGCGAAATGATGGCGATGGGCAAACCGGTGCTGGTCAGCGATTACGCCGGGCTTCCGGAAAACATCGTGCCCGGCGACGACGGCTGGGTGGTGAAGGCGCGCGATCGCGAGGCCATCGCCGGGGCGCTTCGCGCGCTGTTACGACAGCGGGAGGCGCTGCCCGGCATGGGCGAAGCAGCCCGTCGTCATGCGATCGCGGACTTCGGGATGGCGCGTTTCGTGGACGCCACCGACGCCGTCTACGCCTCGCTGCTGCGCGACTTTTCCAGCAAGGCGTAATACATGCCGTCGAGGTCGCCGTCGCCCGGAAGGATCTGCCAGCCCACCGCGGCGGCCTGACCGACGGGCAGGGTGAACGGCACGGCTTTGGCGTCGCGCCGATCGGCAAGGAATGCGCCGACGACGCCTTCGTTCTCCCTGCGCAGCAGCGAGCAGGTGACGTAGAGCAGCCGGCCACCGGGCGCGAGCGTCGTCCAGCACGCCGAGAGAATGCGCGACTGCAGCTGCACGAGCGCGTCGATGTCGCCGCCGCGGCGATGCAGGCGCACATCGGGGCGCCGGCGGATGACGCCCGTGGCGGAACACGGCGCGTCGATCATCACCCGATCGAAGTGGCGCCCGTCCCACCATGCGGACGGGTCGCCGGCATCGCCGACGACGATCGGCGCGTCGAGGCCGAGGCGCTCCAGGTTCTGCCGGATGCGTGGCGCGCGCCGGCTTTCGGATTCCACGGCGAGGAGCGCGACGTCGGCGCGCTCCAGGGCGTGGCATGCCTTGCCGCCCGGCGCGGCGCACGCATCGAGCACATGCTGCCCATCCGCGAGGTCCAGAAGATCGGCAGGCACCTGGGCCGCGCCGTCCTGTACCGCGAATAAGCCTTCGGCGAAGCCGGGCAGCCGCGTGACGTCGGTGCTGTGCGGCAGCACCAGGCCATCGACGAGCCACGGGTGCGGGGTGACCGTCTGGCCGGCCTCTCGCAGCGCGGCGGCAACGTCGTCGCGCTGCGCGCGGCGCCGGTTCACCCGAAGCATCAGCGGCGGCTCGACGTTCGCCGAGGCGAGTACGTCGTCGGCCTGTGCAGGCCAGTCGGTCGCGATGGCGTCGGCAAGCCACGCCGGATGCGCATGGCGCGTGGCTGGCGTCGCGTCGAGCGCCGCCAGGTGGGTATCGCGTTCGCGCTGCCAGCGGCGGAGCACCGCGTTGGCGAGGCCGGCGAGTCGCGGCCGGCGCAGTTCGCGCACCGCTTCGACGGTGGCCGCGACGGACGCGTAAGCCGGCAGCTCGAGCACTTCGAGCTGCACCAGCGCCGTGACCAGCAGTGCGTGGATGACGGGCTCGTTCCGGCGGATGGGTTTTTCGAGAAGACGATCGAGCGCCGCGTCGAAACGGGGCCACCAGCGCGCGCCCTCGTTGAGCAGCGCGGTGAGCAGCGCGCGGTCGCGGGAGTCGGGAAGTCGGGGCAGTGCGCGGTCGGCGACGTCGCGCAACGAGTGCCCGTCGAGCGCGATCTCGGCGAGGGCCTCCGCGGCAAGTGCGCGCACGGATATCGCGCGACTCACGATGCAGCCTGCTTCAGCTCCGGTCGCGCGTTGAGGAAATCGGCGACACCGATCTGGCGGCCGCCGGCACGCTGCACGACGAGCAACCGGATCGCGCCTTCCGCGCAGGCGATGTCGATGCCATCGCGGGACGCGGCGATGATGCGCCCCGGCTCGGCGCCGGGGATGCCTGCGACCGCGCGGGCCGACCAGATGCGCAGTCGCTCGCCGGCTACGTCGGCCTCGGCCACGGGCCACGGATTGAAAGCGCGCACCTTGCGCTCGAGCGCGATGGCGGGGGTGGCGAAGTCGAGCTTCGCCTCGGCCTTGTCGAGCTTGTGGGCGTACATCACGCCGTCGTCGGGTTGCACGCGCGGCGCCAGTGTCTCGCCGGCCATCGTGCGGCGCAGGCCTTCGGCGAGGGCGTCGGCGCCGAGGGCGGAGAGACGGTCGTGCAGGCTGCCACCGGTGTCGTCGGCCGTGATCGGCGTGCGCCGCTCGACGAGCATGGGGCCCGTATCGAGGCCGGCTTCCATCTGCATCAGGTCGACGCCCGACTCGGCGTCGCCTGCGAGAATCGCGCGCTGGATCGGCGCGGCGCCGCGCCAGCGGGGTAGCAGCGAGGCATGGACGTTCCAGCAGCCGAGCGCGGGAATGGCGAGCACCTTGCGCGGCAGGATCAACCCGTACGCCACCACGACCATCAGGTCGGGTGCGTAAGCGGCGAGGCGATCGCGATCGGCTTCCGCCTTGAACGATTCCGGCTGTTCTACCGGAATGCCCGCGGCGAGCGCCGCTTCCTTTACCGGGCTGGCCGCCAGCTTGCGCCCGCGGCCGGCCGGGCGGTCGGGCTGCGTGTAGACGCCGACGACCTCCGCACCGGATGCGCGGCAGGCTTCGAGACAGGGAACGGCGAATTCAGGCGTTCCCGCGAACACCACGCGCAAGGGTCGGGCCGTCATGGATCAGGCGCTGGCCTTGCGCTGCTTTTCCATCCGCTTCAGCAGCATGGTGCGCTTCAGCGGCGAGAGGTAGTCGACGAACACCTTGCCGGCCAGGTGATCCATTTCGTGCTGGATGCACACGGCCAGCGGGCCTTCGGCCTCGACGACGATCTCGTTGCCGTCGACGTCGTGGGCCTTCACCTTCACGTGGAGGGCGCGGGTCACGTCGGCATAGATGCCCGGGAAGGACAGGCAGCCTTCCTGATAGACCTGCTGACCGTCCTTTTCGAGGATCTCCGGGTTGATCAGCACCATGGGCTCGTTGCGGTCGTCACTCATGTCCGCCACCAGCACGCGTTTGTGCACGTTGACCTGCGTGGCGGCGAGGCCGACGCCGTTGGCGGCGTACATGGTCTCGTACATGTCGGCGACGAACTGCTTCAGCTCGGCATCGAACACGGTGACGGGCGCGGCGACGGTGCGCAGGCGCGGATCGGGAAATTCGAGAATGGAGAGGGTGGACACGGTGTCACCTTGAACGTTCACGGGCCGGTGCGGCGCCTTATCCGCGGATTTGCGGGCAAATCGGCGAAATCCAAGCAACGGCGACGGTAGGATGGCCCCGTATTCTACGCGCGTGCCAGGGGGCGGGCGAGCGCGGGCGACGTATTGTGCCCATTAACGATTCGGTTACACTCGCGACAGCACCGGGGAAGGGGGAAAACCCGCCATGATCAAGAAGTTCGCCATGCTGCTTGGCGGCATGTTTTTTACCGTGGCCGTCTATGCCGCGGCGTCGCAGATTCGGCCGGATCACCCGGATACCTATACCGTTCGCAAGGGCGACACGTTGTGGGATATCTCCGCGCGGTTCCTCAGCAAGCCGTGGCTGTGGCCCGAGATCTGGCAGGCGAACCCGCAGGTGCGCAATCCCCACCTCATCTATCCCGGCGATGTCCTCAACCTGTCGATGATGGGCGGTGGCCCGCGCATCGGCCTGCAGCCTCGCGTCCGCGATGGCGGCGAAGCCGTGACCGCGATCCCCCTGAGCGAACTGCGCATGTTCCTGAAGGAAATGCGTGTCATGAACGCCGACGACGTCGAGCAGGCCCCGTACCTGGTCGGTTTCGAGGAGGCGCGCCTGCGTGCCACCCCCGGTAACAAGATCTACGCCCGCGACGTGGATTCGGCACAGGCCGGCCAGCGCTGGGCCATCGTGCGCCCCACGCACCGTTTCCGTGACCACGGCGGTTCGGAAGGCGGCACCGACATGCTCAACAATCCGTCCCACGGCTCGTTCGTGGCCGACCCGCTCGACAGCGACGTGTCGATGGCACCCAGTCCGTGGCGCGAGGACAGCCGCCACGACACGCACGTGGGCAAGGGCAAGGACGAGGGTGTCGAGGTGTCGGTCATCGGCACGGCGGAAGTCATCGCGACCAACGGCGACGTCACCAGCCTCGTGCTGGTCGATTCGACGCTGGAAGTGCGTAAGGGCGATCGCCTGATGCAGATCGACGATGCCCCTTACGACCCCTACTTCTACCCGCACGCGCCGAAGGCGATGCCGGCGGATCCGCGCGTGCTCGGATTCGCGGATGCCAACTACGGCGTCGGCAGCCGTCAGGTCATTTCCATTTCCGCCGGTTCGGCCGATGGCGTCGACAACGGCACCACGTTCACGGTGATGTCCCAGGGCGAAACCATCGCCGACGAGGTCGCCGGCAACTACAACCGCCGCAGCACGTCGCCGCACGTGAAGCTCCCGGATGAGTTCGGCGGTCACGTCATGGTCTTCCGCACGTTCGACCACGTCAGCTACGCGCTGGTGATGGACGCGCTGCGTCCGCTGAAGGCCGGCGACAAGCTGGTGCAGCCGGAGTAATCGATTCCGGCCGCAAGTCGGCCGGGATGCGCTGGATCCATGTGGGAAGCGCGCTGGCGCGCGAAGGGGTGCTTGCCGCGAGCACCCTTCGCGCGCGAGCGCGCTTCCCACAACAGCCTCGCCGAAGTCGCACAGGCGATGCAGGCAACGGCCGACATGATCCGCTCCCCGACCCCCTAAACTGGTCGGATGACCGATGCCGAAGACCTCCGCGACTGGCTGATCCTCCTGCGCACGCCGGATTTCAGCGCGCGACGCCTGCGCGAGGGTCTCGTGGCCCGGGGCAGCGCGGCTGCGCTGCTGAGGTGGCTCGCCCGGCACCCCGACACCCTGACGCCCGAGGGCCGCGCGTGGATCGGGATGCCCGACGAGGCCACGCTCGCGCACGATCTCGCCTGGCTCGCGGGCGACGACCAGCGGCTGCTCCGCTGCACGGAAGAAGATTTCCCTCCGCAGCTCGAAGCCATCCCCGATCCGCCGGCCGCGCTCTTCGTCAAGGGTGACGCCGCGCTGCTGCTGCGGCCGCAGGTCGCCATCGTAGGCGCACGTCGGGCGCTCGAGCCCGGGCTGGCCAATGCCCGGCGCTTCGCCGGGGAGCTCGCCGCGGCCGGCCTGCTGGTCACGAGTGGCATGGCCGACGGCATCGACGGCGCGGCGCACGCGGCGGCGCTGGATGCCGGCGAACCCACGGTGGCCGTCATTGCGACGGGCCCCGATCGCGTCTACCCGCGCAAACACCATGCATTGGCGCGCAGGATCGCCGAACAGGGAGCGATCGTCAGCGAATATCCGCCGGGCGTCGGCGCGCTGGCTCATCAGTTCCCCCAGCGCAACCGCATCATCGCCGGATTGAGCCTGGGCGTCGTGGTGATCGAGGCCGGCCTGCGGTCCGGGTCGCTGATCACGGCCCGCGTGGCGGGCGAGCAGGGGCGGGAGGTCTTCGCCCTCCCCGGCTCCATCCACAATCCCCTCGCCGAGGGCTGCCACTCCCTGATCGCCGAGGGCGCGCGGCTCGTCCAGCGCTCCGACGAGGTGCTGGCCGCGCTGGCGCCCGCGGCCCGCGAGCTGGGGGCGGAGCTCAGGGCGCGCCTGGAGGGCGCCGGGGCCGCGTCCGGAGCATCCCGCCGCAAGACCGGCCCGTTCGACTGGCGCCAGGATGAGGAATATCGCCGCCTCCTCGACGTCATGGGGTACGATCCCGCCTCCCTCGACGCCCTGGTGGAGTCGACCGGGTTCCCTCCGGGCGCGCTGTCGTCGATGTTGCTGATTCTGGAACTCGAAGGCGAGATCGCCGCCCTCCCCGGGAACCGGTACCAGCGCGTGGTCTGACCATCGTCGGCTTGACAGCCATCACGGCGATGTGGTTCCAACTAAATATATACATGTGCTGGGGTTCACTGCCCCGCGACCCTCGGAATCGGTAACGAATGGCAAAGAACCTCCTCATCGTCGAATCGCCGGCCAAGGCCAAGACGATCAACAAGTACCTGGGAGCCGACTTCCAGGTGCTGGCGTCGTATGGCCACGTCCGCGACCTGCGGCCGAAGGAGGGTGCCGTCGATCCCGCGCATGGTTTCGCCATGGCCTACGAGGTCATCGACCGTAACGAGAAGCACGTCGACGCCATCGCCAAGGCCGCCCGCGCCGCGAGCAGCATCTATCTCGCGACCGACTTGGATCGCGAAGGCGAGGCGATCTCCTGGCACATCAGCGAGATCCTGAAAGAGCGCGGCCTGCTCGAGGGCAAGGACGTCCAGCGCGTGGTGTTCAGCGAAATCACGCCGAAGGCCATCAAGGAGGCCGTGGCCAATCCGCGCAAGCTGTCGCACGACCTCGTCGACGCGCAGCAGGCCCGTCGCGCACTCGATTACCTGGTGGGCTTCAACCTGTCGCCTGTGCTGTGGCGCAAGGTGCAGCGCGGCCTGTCGGCCGGCCGCGTGCAGTCGCCGGCGCTCCGCATGATCGTCGAGCGCGAGCTCGAGATCGAAGCCTTCAAGGCCCGCGAGTACTGGACGATCCAGGCTGGCCTGGCACATCCCGAAGGGGCCTTCGACGCGCGTCTGGTCAAACTCAACGGCAAGAAGTTCGAGCAGTTCGACCTGACGAACGAGCAAGACGCCATGGCGGCCCGCTCGGCGCTGGAGAAGGCGGCCGCAGGCAAGTTCACCGTTGGCGAAGTCACCAGCCGCGAGCGCAAGCGCCGCCCGGCGCCGCCGTTTACCACGTCCACCCTGCAGCAGGAGGCCGCGCGCAAGCTCGGCTTCTCGACCAGCCGCACGATGCGTGTGGCGCAGGGTCTTTACGAAGGTGTCTCCCTCGGCGCCGAAGGCAACGTCGGCCTGATCACTTACATGCGTACCGATTCGGTGGCTCTCTCCGACGACGCGGTCGCCGAGCTGCGCGACCTGATCGGGCGCGAATACGGCAAGGGCGCGCTGCCCGACGCCGTGCAGGTCTACAAGTCGAAGTCCAAGAACGCCCAGGAAGCGCACGAAGCCGTGCGCCCCACGTCGGCCATGCGCATCCCGCGCAGCGTCGCGTCCTACCTCAACGACGACCAGCGCAAGCTTTACGAGCTGATCTGGAAGCGCACGGTCGCCTGCCAGATGATTCACGCCACCATGAATACGGTGTCCGTGGAATTCCCGGTGGGCGATTCGGCCTTCCGCGCGACCGGCACCACGGTCGTCGATCCGGGCTTCCTCGCCGTGTACGAGGAAGGCCGCGACCAGAAGACCGACGATGACGACGACCAGCGTCGCCTGCCGCGCCTGACGCAGGGCGACGTGGTGCCGGTGTCGCAGATCGCCGCCGATCAGCATTTCACCGAGCCGCCGCCGCGTTACTCCGAAGCCAGCCTCGTGAAGGCGCTCGAGGAATACGGCATCGGTCGCCCCTCGACCTACGCCAGCATCATCCAGGTGCTGCTGAGCCGCGAGTACGTGCTCCTCGACAGCCGTCGCTTCAAGCCGACCGACGTTGGCCGCGCGGTCAGCCAGTTCCTCTCGGGGCACTTCACGCAATACGTCGATTACGACTTCACTGCGCGCCTCGAAGACGAGCTCGACGCGGTCAGCCGTGGCGAAGAAGCCTGGGTGCCGCTGCTCGAGCGTTTCTGGCAGCCGTTCAAGACGCTGGTGGACGACAAGACCGAAACCGTCGACCGCAACGAGGCGACGGGCGCGCGCGAACTCGGCGCCGATCCGAAGACGGGCAAGCCCGTGTCGGTGCGCCTCGGTCGCTACGGCGCCTACGCGCAGATCGGCAGCAAGGACGACGAAGCCAAGCCGACGTATGCCAGCCTGCGCCCCGGCCAGAGCATGCATACGATCACGCTCGAAGAAGCGATGGAGCTGTTCAAGCTGCCGCGCACCCTCGGCCAGTCGGACGCCGGCGAAGACGTGACGGTGGGCATCGGCCGTTTCGGTCCCTTCGTGAAGCAGGGCAGCACGTATGCGTCGCTGAAGCCGGAAGACGATCCGTACACGATCGAACTGCCGCGCGCCCTGCAGCTGGTGCAGGAAAAACTCGAGGCCATCGCGAACCGCACGATCCTCGACTTCGGCAACGGCGTGCAGGTGCTCAATGGCCGCTACGGTCCGTACATCACCGACGGCGAGAAGAACGCGCGCATCCCCAAGGATCGCGAGCCGAAGTCGCTGACCGAGACCGAATGCGCCGAGCTGCTCGCCGCCGCGCCGGTGAAGAAGCCGCGTGGCGGTCGTGCCGCCAAGAAGACCGCGACGAAGAAGGCGGCCACCAAGAAGACCGCGGCGGCTAAGAGCGCCACCACGAAGGCGCCGGCAAAGAAGGCCGCCGCCAAGAAGGCCACGAAGAAGACGGCGACCAGGAAGGCTGCCGCGAAGAAGACCGCAACGAAGAAGGCCGCCGCGAAGGCGGCGACGAAGAAAGCGGCGACGAAGAAGGTCGCGGCCAAGACGGCGTCGCCCGCGGCCGAGTGATGCGTCGTTACGACCTGGCCAGTGTCGACGCGGCCGCCGCGCTCATGCGCGATGGCCGCGTGCTCGCCTACCCCACCGAGGCGGTGTTCGGCCTCGGTTGCGATCCCCACGATCGCGACGCGTTCGCTGCGCTCTTCGCGCTGAAGGGTCGCCCTGCCACGCAGGGCGTGTTGTTGATCGCTGCCTCGTTCGACCAGGTCGCGCCCTACATCGACATGGCGAAGGTGCCGGCTTCCGTGCTGGCGCAGGTCGAAGCATCGTGGCCCGGTCCGAACACCTGGATTTTCCCGCGCAGCGCCGCCGTGCCCGACTGGGTCGCCGGCGCGCACGCCGGCATCGCCCTGCGGGTGACCGCACACGAGCCCGCCGCCGCGCTATGTCGGGCCTTCGGCGCCCCGCTCGTGTCGACCAGTGCGAATCCCCACGGCGAGCCGCCCGCGCGCGATGTCGCGACGCTGGAGCGCTATTTCGGCGACCATCTCGACGGGGCGCTCGATGCGCCGCTCGGCGGGCTCGACCGGCCCACCATCATCCGCGACGCCCTCAGCGGCGCTATCATCCGCGCCTGATCCGGGGGAATACCGTTGGTTACGAACGCTCATGAAATGACCGGTCGCGCGCCAGACGCGCGCTTGCCCCTGCTGGTGGGCGCGTTGTCGCGACCGATCGCCTGGCGCGACGGCAAGGCCGTCAGCGCCGGTGTGTTCCTGGCGCACGTGCGCCGCGTGGCGTCGTTGCTCCCCGATGCCGAGAGCGCCGTCAATCTCTGCGAAGACCGCTACGCGTTCCTCGTCGCGTTCGCCGCGCTGCTCGTGCGCGGCCAGACGAACCTCCTGCCGCCGTCACGTGCGCCGCACGCGGTGGACGAGGCGATGGCCGGGCACCCCGGCTCCTATGCGATCGGCGAGCTGGATCTGGCGCCCGCGCCGGCGGGCTACGTGCGCATGCCGCCGCTGACCGACGACGTGGTGCCTGAGCAGAGCGTTCCGACGATCGCCTCCGACGCGATCGCCGCCATCGGCTATACCTCGGGGTCCACGGGCCGGCCGAAGCCCAACGTGAAGACATGGGGCAGCTTCGTCGCCAGCAACGCCGGCAATGCGGAGATGCTGGGTCGCACGGTCGGCGGCGCGTTCGACATCGTCGCCACGGTGCCGCCGCAACACATGTACGGCATGGAGATGTCGGTGCTGATGCCGCTGCTTTCCGCGGTCAGCGTGCATGCCGGCCGTCCCTTCTTCCCCGCCGATGTCGCGACCGCGCTGGCCAGCATGCCCGAGCCACGGGTGCTCGTGATCACGCCCGTGCATCTACGCGCGCTCGTGGAATCCGGCGTCGTGCTGCCGACGCTCGCGGCGTTCGTTTCCGCCACCGCGCCGATGCCGGTGGAGCTCGCGACCGCCGCCGAACAGCGCTTCGACGCCCCGCTGTACGAAGTGTTCGGCTCGACGGAAACCTGTGTGTTCGCCAGCCGCCGCACCTCGACGGACGACGACTGGGCCCTGTATGCGGGTGTTTCGCTGCATCCGCAGCCTGACGGCACGCTCGTGCAGGCGCCGCAGCTCGACGAGCCGATCGCGCTCGCCGATATCGTCACGCTGCACGACGAGGGTCGTCGCTTCCGGCTGCGCGGCCGCAATACCGATCTCCTGGAGATCGCCGGCAAGCGCGCGTCGCTCGGCGATCTCAATCGTCGCCTCCTGGCGATCGACGGCGTGCGCGACGGCGTGCTGTTCCAGCTCGACGGCGCCGATGGATCGGGTGTACGCCGCATCGCCGCGCTCGTCGTGGCGCCCGGCATGACGGAGCAGGCCATCACGGCCGCGCTGCGTCACGCGATGGATCCCGTGTTCCTGCCGCGTCCGCTGCGCATCGTCGACGCGCTGCCGCGCAACGAGACGGGCAAACTGCCGCGCGAACGCCTGCTCGACGCGTTGCGCGGCGGAAAGTCCGCCGCGCCTTAAGCCAACTCAGGGCGCGTCGATGGCGCCCATGGTCGCGAGGATCGACTTCGCGATGTCCGCCCGCTTTCCGGCATCGGCGGCGCCGTTCATGTCCATGTTCAGCGCGAAGAACCAGCGATTGCCGGCGTGCTCGACCCAGCCGACGTACCAGCCGATCTGGGCATCCTTGCCGGTGCCTTCGAGCCGGGCGTCGAGCTGCGGTCCCCAGCCGGTTTTCTGATGCAGCACGTAGTGCGGCGCCGAGTCGTAGATCGTGACGCGACGGACGATCTCCTGCGCGCGCGCCGAGAACGGCAACGTGCCGTCCGCGAGGCGACGCAGGAACGCGACCTGCTGCTCCGCGGAGATACGCAGCTTGCCCGACAGCCAGAACTGGTCGATGCCGCCGCCGATGTCCCGGTTGCCGTAATCCGCCTTGTCGATCCACGACTGCATGCGGGCCTGTCCGGCACGACGCGCGACCTCCTGATAGAACCACACCGTCGAGTAGCGCATGCCGCTGGCGATGCTGTTCGGCCGGTTCCATTCGGTCATGGGCTTGCCGCCCATCATGCGCACCTTGCCGTCCCAGGGAATGGTCTGGAACTCGTCGGCCACCGCACCCGTATCGATGGCCACGAGTGCGTTGAAGACCTTGAACGTGGACGCGGGGATATACGGATGGCGCGCACGCGCGGCATCGAACACGTGCATCGCATCGGCATGCTCGTCGTAGACGAGGATCGTGCCGCGGGTCTGCGCCTCGGCGAAGACCTTGCCCCATTCGGGATGCTCCTGCCAGGCGGCGGCATGCGAGCCGACGGACACGAGGAGGGCGAGCAGGGCGGCCAAGAGAGCGGGCAATCTGACCATGAGGGACGATCTCCTTGAGTGGTGGATGCCGAGCTTCCCGCCCCGGGGCGAACGCGCCGTGGCGCCGATCTGACCGTTCGCGGGCAGCGAAGCGGGAGCGCCGGGTAGAATAGGCGGCTCAACGTCAGGAGAGTCCCATGAAAGTCCTCGTCATCGGCAGCGGCGGTCGCGAACACGCGCTGGCCTGGAAACTCGCGCAATCGACGCGCGTGGACGAGGTGCTGGTGGCTCCCGGCAACGCTGGCACCGCGCACGAGCCGCGGCTGCGCAACGTGGCTGTCGCGGTGACGGACATCGACGGCCTGGTCGCGCTGGCGAAGCAGGAAGGCATCGGCCTGACCGTGGTCGGTCCCGAGGTGCCCCTCGTCGCGGGCGTGGTCGATCGTTTCAACGCCGAAGGCCTGCGCTGTTTCGGCCCGACCGCGGCGGCCGCCCAGCTCGAAGGCAGCAAGGCGTTCGCGAAGGATTTCCTCGCCCGCCACGGCATTCCCACGGCGCATTACGCCGTGTTCACCGAACTGGCGGCGGCGCTCGCGCATGTTCGCGAGAAGGGTGCCCCGATCGTGATCAAGGCCGATGGCCTCGCGGCGGGCAAGGGCGTGGTCGTGGCCATGACGCTCGACGAGGCGGAAACCGCGCTCGAGGACATGCTCGGCCAGCAGGCGTTCGGCGACGCGTCGTCGCGCGTGGTGATCGAAGAGTTCCTCGACGGCGAAGAAGCGAGCTTCATCGTCGTCGCCGACGGCAGGCACGCGCTGCCGATGGCCACCAGCCAGGACCATAAGCGTCGCGACGACGGCGACGAGGGCCCGAACACCGGCGGCATGGGCGCGTATTCGCCCGCGCCCGTGGTGACGGACGCCGTATCGGCACGGGTCATGCGCGACATCGTCGAACCGACGCTCGCCGGCATGATCGCGGACGGCGCACCGTTCACCGGCTTCCTCTACGCCGGCCTGATGATCGACAAGACCGGCGCGCCGAAGGTCATCGAATTCAACGTGCGCTTCGGCGATCCGGAAACGCAGCCGATCATGCTTCGCCTGCGGTCCGATCTGGTCGACCTGATCGAGGCCGCGCTCGACGGCGACGTTCGCCGCGTCGCGGCCGAGTGGGATCCGCGTCCCTCGCTCGGCGTGGTGCTGGCCGCGGACGGATACCCCGGTAAGATCCGCACGGGCGATGCGATTTCCGGCACCGATATCGACTTCGGTAACGACGTGAAGGTATTCCACGCCGGCACCGCGGAGGGTGCTGACGGTGCGCCCGTGAGCGCCGGTGGCCGCGTGCTGGCCGTCTGTGCGCTGGGGCACGATATCGCCGAGGCGCGCACGCGGGCCTATGCCGCCATCGAGCGGATCGGACTCGATGGCTCGTTCTATCGCCACGACATCGCACACCGGGCCCTTTCGCGCGGCTGACCGCCCGCGCGGGCGAAGGCGACGGCCGCCTCCATTACACTGGGGGCCTCTCCGAACGACGGCGCAAGGCATGTCCCAGTTCTCCCTGTTGGGTAAGCGGCGCTTCGCGCCGTTCTTCTGGACCCAGGCGCTCGGCGCGTTCAACGACAACGCGTTCCGCAACGCGATGGTGATGCTGGTGGCGTTCCAGATGTCGCTGCCTGACGCGCAGGTATCGCTCTACACCAACCTCGCACCGGCGCTGTTCATCCTTCCGTATTTCCTCTTCTCGGCCACGGCGGGCCAGCTGGCCGAGAAGTTCGAGAAAACGCGGATCATCCGTTACGTGAAGCTCTTCGAGATCGCCGCGATGGCGATCGCCGCCATCGGCTTCTTCACCCACCACGTTTCGCTGTTGCTGGTGGTGCTGTTCCTCATGGGCGTGCACTCCACCGTGTTCGGTCCCATCAAGTATTCGATCCTGCCGCAGGCGCTGGAGCGCAGCGAGCTCGTCGGCGGCAACGCGCTGGTCGAAACGGGCACGCAGCTGGCGATGCTGATGGGCATGATCGTCGGCAACTCGCTGATGCTGATCGCGGGCTACGGCACGCTGGCGGCGTCGCTCACCACCATCGCGATCGCCTGCGCGGGCTACCTCGTCTGCCGGTCCATTCCCGCGGCGCCGGCCACGGCACCCGATCTCCGGTTCAACTGGAATCCGCTGAGCGAAACCTGGCGCGTGCTGAAGATCACGCACGAGGATCGCGCGGTGTTCAACGCGGTGCTCGGCATTTCATGGTTCTGGTTCTTCGGCACGGTGATGATCGCGCAGCTGCCGAACTACACGCGCCATACGCTGGGCGGCGACGGCTCGGTCAACACGCTGGTGCTCACGCTGTTCTCGCTGGGCACGGGCATCGGTTCGCTATTGTGCGAAAAGCTGTCGGGCAAGCGCGTCGAGATCGGCCTCGTGCCGATGGGTGCGTTCGGGCTCACGGTGTTCGCGGTCGATCTCTTCTTCGCCCGGCCGGGTGTCGTCGCGGGTGCGGGCCTGGGCTGGACGGCGTTCGTTACCGCGCCCGGTGCGTGGCGCGTGATGCTCGACCTCACGATGATCGGCGCGTTCGCGGGTTTCTATGTCGTGCCGCTGTTCGCCTTCGTGCAGAGTCGCGCGCCGCGCGAGCGGCTGTCGCGCATCATCGCGGGCAACAACATCGTCAACGCCCTGCTCATCTGCATCGCGTCGGGCTTCGGTATCGGCCTCACGGCGATGGGCCTCGACGTGCCGACGATCTTCCTCATCACGGGCATCGTGAACATCGCCGTGGCGATCTACATCTTCACGCTCGTGCCCGAATTCATGATGCGCTTCATCACCTGGGTGATGGTGAACACGCTCTACCGCGTGCGCGTCGATGGCCTGCGCAACGTGCCCGACGAAGGCGCGGCGCTGGTGGTGTGCAACCATGTCAGCTTCATGGATCCGTTGATCCTGATGGCGAGCGTGCGCCGGCCGATGCGTTTCGTCATGTACTACAAGATCTACAACCTGCCGGTGCTGCGGTTCGTCTTCCGCACGGCGAAGGCCATTCCCATCGCCGGGCGGAGCGAAGATCCGGCGCTGATGGAGCGCGCGTTCGAGCTCGTCGACGAGGCGCTCGCGAATGGCGAGGTGGTGTGCATCTTCCCGGAGGGTGGCATCACGCGTGACGGCAGCATTCAGAATTTCCGCCCTGGCGTCGATCGCATTCTCGCGAAGCGCCCGGTTCCCGTCGTGCCGCTGGCGCTGCGCGGCATGTGGGGCAGCATCTTCAGCCGCCGCGACAGCGCGCTGCGCCGCGCGCGCCTGCCGCGCCGCTTCTGGTCGCGTATCGAACTGGTCGGTGGGGCGCCCGTGGCGGCGGCCGACGCGAACGCGGCATCGCTGGAAGCGCGTGTGTCACAACTACGCGGCGAAAACGCCTGACGTGGCGGAGAACCTGTAGGAGCGCACCTGTGCGCGACAGCTTTTCGCGGAGTCTTTGAGCTGGCGCGCAAGCTTGCCTACTGAGTCGAAAAGCTGTCGCGCACAGGTGCGCTCCTACAGAAACGGCAGCCGCGTCGGGCGCATTGTCAGGCGAACCACGCCGCCAGAACGATCACCGCGACCACGGCCAGCCACACGATCAGCACGCGGCGGATGACGCGCCGCGCGTCCTCCAGCTCGGCGATCGGATCGCTCACGTCCTGCACGTATCCATCGCCGGCCTCGACATCGGCATCGACGCCCGCACGCGCCACGGCGCCAAGGAAATCGGGCTCCAGACGCGTGCGCGGGCTGCCCGATGTACGGTGCCACGCCTTCCATGCACCCATCACGGCGTCGAAGTCGGATACCAGCGCCATGGCGAATACCATCAGATGCGCGGGAACCCAGTCGAGGGCATCGGCCACGCGACGCGCGGCGGCGCGCGATGCGGTGTCGAGCGCCAGTGCGGCATCGCGGGCCAACGTCTGTGCAAGGCGGTAACCCAGCGCGCCGGCAGGCCCGAGGATGAAGAACCAGAACAGCACGCCGAACCGACGCCGGAGCGCGCCATAGAACGCGGCCTCGACGAGCACCGGTGCGAACCAGCCGAGCGGCGCGTCGTCGTGCCGAAGTGCCGTAACCGCTTCGTCGCGCCTCAGGGTGTCCGGCGCGCGGAGGATCGCGTCGATATCGTTCTCGATTTCGCGCGGTCCCAGCGCGTACACCAGCACGAGAATCGAGAAGACGAGCCAGCCGAGGTCGAAGAAGGGCAGGGAGTGCAGGATGCCGCCGAGGATGCCGCACGCGATGACGGGCACCAGCAGCACGATCGCGACGCGGCCCGCGCCGGACGTGTCGCCGAGGCGGTTCACCCAGCCGCGAAACCAGCGGTCGTCGCGCCAGCGCGCCAGCTGCGGCACGCTCCAGACGATGACGAGGGCGATCAGGACAGCAAGAAGGCGTAGGGCCATGGCGTGGGAACTATCCGCAGGTCGTTGCCCCGATTGTATGTGCGAAGCGCGCCCTCAAGCGACCGGCTCGTTGTAGGAGCCGCTATAGCGGCGAGCTCTTGTTCGTGTGGGAGCGCGCTTGCGCGCGATGGGTGCTCGCCGCAAGCACCCATCGCGGCCAAGGCCGCTCCCACAGGAGG